>JAEEGG010002419.1_pt1 | contig 48174 bp, 36 predicted proteins | sample 9134161 | NCBI WGS metagenome assembly JAEEGG01 (sample SAMN16246543, study PRJNA631951) | gut metagenome | biome: gut microbiome; feature: rumen; material: CR-attached | host: Bos | place: Iran: Karaj | collected 2018-10
GGTGCTTAACGATATTCTCAATGAACGCCGCCCTGTTACCACAGATACAGCAATGATGTTTGAGGCAGCCCTCGATATTCCTGCTACTACCCTACTTCAGTTGCAGATGAAGTATAACTACCAGAAGGCAAAGAATAACCCTACACTTGCCGAACGTGTGGCTTCAATCCGCAAGATGGCTGCTTCTGTGTTGTGGTAATTGTTGTAAGGGAGAAAGGTTAGAGGTTAGGGGTTAGAGAGAAATTTATACGCTGAAACGCGGAGGCTACGAGCGCCGTAGGTGCGGCACTTATTATAGGTATCGCACTTACAGCGCTCTAATTTGTATATACGCTTAGTATAACAGCCCTTACGGACTGCCCTTTTAGGTGTCGGGCCTTCAGCCCTCGAGGGGAGAACGAATGACGAATTGAAATATACTGTTATAATCAGAAAAAACGCTTGAAAAAAGATCTGATGCCACCAATGCCATCATTCCTCTTCCTCAAAGTCCCAATATCATCAAGCGCGATAGGCTCAGGATTCTCCAAAACCCATTTTACGATTATTTCTGTCAATCGATAAATGCTTGCTTCGTTGGATGATGCAGTAATACCCTCTAATATTTTACAGGCTTCATTTGTCAGTTTTTTATTCAACTTAGAATCCAAGTTCAAATAGTCTAATAATTCTCGCCTCAGTTTGTCGTATCTTTTGTACCAATTAATTCCACCATTATCAAGGATTTCATGAGACAACCTACCCACGATACGAATCATCTCTCCTTGAAGAATTTCGGCCTTGCCACTTGCAGGAACTAACATATACCACAATTCATTGAACTGGTCTTGCCACTGGACACTATTAACCTTTATTGGACTTTTGCCATCATGCTTGCTTATTCGAGGTACAGGCTCAACGTCAAACAATTCATACAAATCATTGAGAGCCTCACTATAGGCATCAACGTATTCCTTATTAAAAGAACCCCGACAGAATTCGAATCTTTTGCCAATTTCCCTGACAAAGTCCTTCGTGTTATTCGTTGGTGTGCATCCCTTCTTTATCAGAGTCTTGGAAATTTCAAGAGCATCGACAATCAAAGCGTTTGCACAATGCATTAACGTTACATCCAACAAAGAAGCTTTTTTGTTTTCTTCTGCAACTTTTATTGAAGCATTTGCTTCTAACAGATTCTTTACAGCAATTGCCTTGCATGATGAACATGCACTTGAAAGTGCAGTATATCCCCAAATATCAACATAATTGATATCTGCACCATTTTCAATAAGACACCTCAGATTTTCCTTATTGTCAGAATGAAAGAATATGGCAGAGTGTCCGAATCCACAATCAGCATTTATTTCCAAACCCTGCTCAACCAAGAACTGAATGTGCTTGGGAGTAAGATTTTCATAAGAAAAGGCATTAGAAGTTGTTTTGCCCCTATTCGTGGCTGTTATCTCACACTTGTCAAATACATTTTTGAAAGCCTTAAAGTCACCACTATCTATTATATCTTTAAAATTTGGTGGTAATGTGATATTTTTTCTCGCCATATTATTACAATAAAGTCCCCGATTCACTAATTGTTTACAAAGCATAGCGAATCGGGGAAGTATTTCTTTTAATATTCAGGATTTCAGCATTAATATCCATCCGGATTATTCTTCTGCCAGTTCCATGAGTCACGACACATGTCCTCGATGCCGTACTTAGCCTCCCAACCAAGCTCTGCCTTTGCCTTTGCAGGGTCGCAGTAGCAGGTAGCGATGTCACCCGGACGACGTGGTTTGATGACGTAAGGCACGTCAACGCCGTTGACCTTGATGAATGCCTTCACCACATCGAGAACGGAATATCCGTGACCTGTTCCGAGGTTGTAGATAGCCAAACCGCACTTACGGTCGATTGCCTTTAGCGCAGCAACGTGACCGGATGCAAGGTCGCAAACGTGGATGTAGTCGCGCACGCCTGTTCCGTCTGGAGTATCATAATCATTACCGAACACACCAAGCTCCTTGCGCTTGCCAACAGCTGTCTGGGTGATGTAAGGCATGAGGTTGTTTGGTATGCCGTTAGGGTTCTCGCCGATAGTGCCTGACTGATGCGCACCGATTGGGTTGAAGTAGCGGAGCAGCACCACATTCCACTCAGGATCAGCCTTCTGCACGTCAATCATAACCTGCTCAAGCATAGACTTTGTCTGGCCGTAAGGGTTTGTGCACTGTCCCTTTGGGCATTCCTCTGTGATAGGAATGATAGCTGGGTCGCCATAGACGGTAGCGGAAGAAGAGAAGATGATGTTCTTCACGCCATTCTTACGCATCACGTCCATGAGGATGAATGTGCCAGTCATGTTGTTGTGGTAGTACTCCAATGGCTTCGCAACCGACTCACCCACAGCCTTGAGGCCAGCGAAGTGGATTACGGCATCAATCTTATTCTCCTTGAAGATCTTGTCGAGAGCCTCAGCATCGCGCACGTCAGCCTCATAGAAAGGAATCTCCTTGCCGATAATCTTGGCAACACGACGAAGTGACTCAGGGTTTGAGTTTACGAGGTTATCCACTACAACGACTGAGTGACCAGCCTTATCAAGTTCGATGGCGGTGTGAGAACCGATGTATCCAGCGCCACCACAAAGAAGTATGTTCATAGTTATGTATGTTTTATATTTATTCCTAATTTAAATAAAAGCTCCGCAAGCAGAGAATTGCCTGGAGGGCAGTACATCGCGAAAGTTCCATGTATCAAAGCCAATCAGGTACAGCCTTCCAGGCAGGTAAAGATGGCGATTGTTTCTGTCCGAGGGCATCCTCTCCTTCGTCGAGTATGCGCCTCGGTTACTCATGGTGTTGCCTTCCAGGCAATCCAAAACTTCCCCAAGTTTAGTATCTAAATTGCAAAATTAGTAAATTTCCACAACATAGACGATAAATCCATGAGAAAAATCGATTTTCAGTCAAAAAAATAGTAATTTTGCAAGCAAAAGAAGAGTAAATAGAATAATTAACAATTAATAATTAACAATTAACATGCCTGTCGGAGTACGCTTTCTGCGCGAGCCAATTAAGCGCCGAAGGTGCGATACCTAACAGGGCAGTCCGTAAGGGCTGTTACTATGATAATGTTTTTTAGTGAGCCCCGTAGGTGCGACACCTAACATATAATAAGTGTCGGTCCTTCAGACCTCTGTTACTGTAATGTCCATAAGATAACGGCTCTTACGAACCGCCCTTTTAGGTGTCGCTCCTTCAGAGCTAATTCAACCACGTGTTTTTTTTCAACAACATACAAGTTGATGGATTTTTTCGCTGAAGCTCATCAAGCTAAAGCAAGTCGACGAGCCTATGTTAATTGTTAATTGAAAGTGTTAATTGAAACACATACAGATGCTGGATTCAAAGAAGATATCACACCTACCTGCATATTCCATTGCCGAGGAAGTAAACGAAGCTCTCGGCAAGCACTCGTCCGTTGTCATTACCGCACCTCCGGGAGCTGGTAAGTCAACGGTGCTGCCTCTGACGATTCTGAAAGATTTCAAGGGCAAGGGCATCGTACTCGAACCGCGCCGCCTTGCTGCCCGACAGATAGCAGAGCGAATGGCTTCATTACTTGGCGAGGAGGTAGGCGAGACGGTCGGCTATCGTATGCGTTTTGAGACAAAGGTTTCAGACAGCACCCGACTGGAAGTTATAACCGAGGGAATACTCACCAGAATGCTCGTGAGCGACCCGACACTTGACGGTGTGGATTTCGTAATCTTCGATGAGTTCCACGAGCGCAGCCTTGCATCCGACACCGCCCTCGCCCTTGTGCGTGAGGCGCAGAATCTGATACGTCCCGACCTGAAGATAATAATCATGTCGGCAACGATTGACGCAAGCAGCATTTGTAGCGTCCTTGGTGCAAAACTCATTGAGAGTGAGGGCAGAATGTTCCCCGTCACACCTATCTACGTTACACCGGAGCGCGACTTCCCAACGACTGATGAGGTTGCCCGACTCATCATCCGCGCACAGCGTGAGCAAGAGGGCGACATCCTCGTATTTCTCCCAGGCGAAGCAGAGATAAGGCGTGTGGCAGAGGCACTTCCAAACGACTCCAGCATCTTCCCACTCTACTCCCGACTCACTCCTTCCGAACAGCGGGCAGCCATAGCCCCATCGCCTGACGGAAGCCGAAAGACGGTACTCGCCACATCTATTGCCGAGACCTCTCTCACCATCGAGGGCATAAGGGTAGTTATTGACTCAGGCCTTTGTCGCACGATGATTTTTGATAAGCGAAACGGAATGTCGCACCTCGAAACCGTGCGTATCTCACGCGATATGGCTACGCAGAGAATGGGACGTGCAGGACGATTGTCGGAGGGCGTTTGTTACCGTATGTGGGCGCAGTCGGCAGAGCACGGGATGCAGGAATGTCGCCGTCCTGAGATACTTGATGCAGACCTCTCATCGCTCGTTCTCGACATCACGGCTTGGGGTGCGAATGACATTGAGGCTCTTCCTTGGCTCACTCTTCCACCCCGAGGCAACGTGTACCAGGCACAGGCTCTGCTCGAATCGTTAGGAGCTATCAGAAACGGCAGTATAACGGAACTCGGCAAACGAATGTCGCGCATCCCTTGCCACCCTCGCATCTCGCGTATTCTCATAACCGATGATAGCCAGAAAGCACTTGCCTGTGACATTGCCGCGTTGCTCGAAGAGAAAGACCCGCTCTCACATCTTACGGACGATAGTGATATTTTTACACGCATCACCGAACTGCGTCGGGCAAGGGCAAACCGCACGCTCGGACAATGGTCGCGCATCGCTCGTATTGCTTCAGAATACTGCCGTCTGGCGCATTGTAAGGAGGATAACGCAGTCCCTTCTCAGGATGAAATTGGCACTCTCCTCGCCCTCGCCTACCCTGAGCGTGTGGGTATGGCTCTGAGCACTCCCGGACATTTCCGTCTGTCGAGTGGCGATAATGCCGTTGTGGATATTAATGATACTCTCTCAGCAAGCAAATGGATAGCCGTAGCATCGCTCAACGCTGCGTCTGGGCGTATCTTCCTCGCTTCGCCGATAAGCAAGGAGGCACTTCTTGCACTCGCCTACGACCATACTACCGTACAATGGGACAGCCGTACGGAGCGTATCATCGCACAGCGTCAGAAGCGCATAGGGAACCTCGTCATTGACTCGCACGATATTCAGTCGCCTGACCGTGCGCAGATAATAGAAGCGGTATGCAAGGCGGTGACGAAGAGTGGCGTCTCGCTTCTCGATTTCTCCGATTCCGTAGCATCGCTTCAGCGCAGGATAGAGGCGGTGAGAGGTTGGCATCCCGAATTGGAAATGCCAGATGTGAGCACCGAGCATCTTCTCGCTACGGCAGATGAGTGGTTGCCGTTCTATCTCGAACAAGTATCAGGAACGATAGACAAAAAAACGCTCAGGTCACTCGACCTAAGCGCTATCATCTTTGGTATGCTCACCTACGAGCAACAACTTTCACTTGACCGTCTGGCACCGACTCACATCACCGTTCCGACGGGTTCTCGCATACGCATCGACTATCGTCAGGGGGCAGAGGCTCCTGTGGTCAGCGTAAGGCTTCAGGAGTGTTTCGGATTGACCGATACGCCTACCGTAAACGACGGTAAAAAGCCCTTGCTTATGGAATTGCTCTCACCGGGTTTCAAGCCTGTGCAGTTGACGAAGGACCTGCGTAACTTCTGGCAAGAAACGTATTTCGAGGTGCGTAAGGAACTGCGTCGCCGCTATCCTAAGCACTCTTGGCCAGACGATCCGCTCACGGCACCAGCCACTCGCACTACGCATCGCACAGCCAGTTCCTCATCGAGCAAATTGACGTGACCCTTTGCGAGGAATTTCTCAAGGTTTCCAGCCTCGGTGAAGAGGCTCGGACAGATGGTTATGATAGGCTTACGGCACTCGTTTATCTTACGGTGAAGCACTTCGAACAGCTCATCCATAGGACCGAGACCTGCAGAGCCGTATGCCACAATTATCGCGTCAATCTCATCAAAACGCTTGTCGCAATAGTCAATGACCGCCTCAAGCTGCTCTACCGTTCCTGTGGCAAGAACGTCGATTGGATTTGATACGGACGCACCACTATGGAGCTTTGCAAGGAGTTCGTCGGCTGCCTCGCCTTTCAGTTCAGGCACAAGCATTCCGCCCTTGCTGAGCGCATCAGCGGTTATAACACCAAGACCGCCCGCCTGAGTAATGACGGCAAAGCGGTTTCCCTCGATTCTCGGCAGAGAGAAGAGACAACCCATAGCCACGAGTTCCTGACGTGAGTAGCATCTTACAATTCCAGCCTCACGGAACAGTTCATCAGCACGCTTGTCATCAAAGTAAGCAGAACCGGTATGATGGTTTGTAGCACGTGCGCCGCTCTGAGTACTACCCGACTTTACGGCTGCTATACGGCATCCCTTTGCAATAAGTGACTTTGCATGACGGAGCAGTCTTTCCGGGTCTCTGATGCTCTCGATATACAGGATTTTTCCACGCACATCCTTCGCAGGGTCGAAGGTCTCATCCAAATACTGAAGCACATCCTCAACACCAGTATAACGAGCGTTTCCGATACTCCATACGGAATTGAATCTGAGACCTGTTATCTTAGCCATCTCTATGGTATAGAGGGCGATACCTCCTGAGTTGGATATCAAATCCACACCCTCGGAACAGATGACAGGATTAGGCGAAGTGAATGCTCCGCAATAGTTGGCAGTAATCAAACCTATGCAGTTAGGGCCAATGAAAGAGCATCCGTATTTATCGCAAGTGGCATGCATCTGAGCTTCGAGTTCTGCGCCCTCCTCGGAGAGTTCGCTGAAACCGGAAGAAACGACTATGAAAGCCTTAACGCCCTTCTCGGCTGCAAGGTATTCCACATAAGAAGGGCAATACTTTGAAACAACGACAATAATTGCAAGTTCAGTATTCGGGATATCCTTCACGTCACGATAAGACTTTACACCCTGAACGATATCCTCATGCGGATTCACAACGTATAAATCCCCTTTGTATTTTCCATGTATCAAATTCCTCACTAAAGCCCCTCCAGGCTTCAGAGTATTATTCGATCCTCCAATCACGACGATGCTGGCAGGATTTATCAATTGTCTATTTATCATTTTCAGTATATGTTGTCAGTACTATTTATCTTGAATTTGCGTACAAATATACTGAAAACTTTTCATCCGACAAAATTTTTCACTCTTTTATTTTCGACAAGTTACGAAAAAGGATATAAAATAAGACGTATAGAACACGAACTATCAGAAACTTGCGGAAAGCGAGTATTTATCATCTATCAAAAAAAATCGGGACATCGATGACTTTATATCATTGATGTCCCGCGAGAGTTTGCACTTGGAAATAGAACAGGCGCTGGTTTGTAACCGCCCCGCCCTATTTCTCTCGTGCGATTAAAGTTTCACCCAATCATCAGATTTCAATTGGATTAATTGTCTTCATCAGCTGTCTGTGTCAGACGGAATGTAACCGGAAGAGTGTACTTCGCGTCAACACGAGCGCCGTTATGCTTTCCTGGAATCCACCTTGGCATAAGTGAGATAACTCGGATAGCCTCCTTGTCAAGAAGCGGATCAACAGACTTTGTCACCACAATATCCTTAACGGTTCCTTCCTTAGTTACTGTGAATCGACAAACTACACGTCCTTGAATCTTATTATCCAAACATGGACCTGGATACTTGACTGTCTTTGCAATATATGCTGCGATAGCAGGCTTACCTCCAGGGAATGAAGGCATCTCCTCTACAACCTCATATACCTTGCTTGACTTACTTACGGTTGGAGCGGCAGCTGCTGTAAGAGTTGTTCTGTTAGGACCATACTGAGAGATGAACCAGCCGCGATTCTCACGTTCTTGCTTCTTACCTCCAAGTTTACCGATTATATAGCCCTCAATCTGTTCCTCAGAAACAGTAGGCTTCTTAGCATAATCAAGAATCTCCTGTGGGTAGATCATGAACATTGAGCTATCAGTTCTATTGATAATATCGCGAACTTTGATCTCAACAGCCAACTGACGTACCTTGATAACATCCAAGAGGTCCTTAAAGTATCTCTTTGACTTACTCAGTCTCATAAATGAGCCGAGCCAAGCAGTACGAGCACCCTCACCGTTGTTCTCCTTCATAATAGAATAGCCCCTGTGAGTAGTGAGCATTTCAACAGAGAGTTTCTGGTTCTTCAACACAACATTGCAGAAACCTGCACTATCGTGAGGAAGATATACATCCTTCAACAAAGACTGTAACGCACGCTCAACAAGTGACTTGCTGAGATAAGCCTTGAAGTCGGTCGGCATCTTACCATTACATAGAAGGATGGCATTACGAACGGCCTGAGTCTTGAAATCGAATGAATACAAAGGCTCACCGCCCTCTGGTCCTACGACATCAACAAGCCATGTATAGACATCGCCTCTGATGACACTAGAAAGAGATGGTGAAGCAAGAGCATCAGTCGCAACTCTCCAGATACAGTACGTACGTGCCACATATCGATTCTCCTGAGCCTCGGTTTTGAACTTGCCCTCGGTCATCTCAGGGAAAAGAGACGCATAATCTGTGTTTCTCTTGGTGTAAACAATTTTGATAGTTCTGTCAGTTGCATACATCTTTGTCAGCTTCAGATTCAAGGTCTTATCTGTTTTGCCTATCTTATCTTTCTGCTGGAAAACGTAGTTTTTGGCCCTTTTCGTCATCTGATCAGCATTGTTTTTCTGCTGAGCAGCAATTGGTGCACTGATTAGTAGAACCCAAAATAAAGTGTAGATGTATTTTTTAAATGTCATAGCTGTATGGTGTTAATAAGGTTTTTATTGATACTAATAAGGTTTTTAACTTGATACAAAGTTAGTAAAATAGTTCGATATTGCAAGAAAAACAACTATTTTTTTTCCCAAATGCTCTTTTTTTCTATCATAAAGGGCAGTTTTGCAAACTAGGCTTTGCAATTTTGCGCTATATCAAGTGAATATTATCATAATTCAAAGGATGTTCACATCTTATATCATTCAATTTTCTTCCACCTTAACATAATAGGACATTACGGAAATCTACATTTTTTTCATGATTGCAAACCATTTCTCGTTATTTTTCAGTAACTTTGCGCCCAAGATATCAAATACATTAAATTATATGAAACAGCCTTTCTTTCTCTTTTACTTCCTTTTGTGTTGGAATATCAATCTCTTAGCACAAGAGAAAAACATTGATGGCAGTTATTATGACGAAGTCGGATTTGAAATAAAAATCACCGACAATCATTTCTATTATATAGAGGAACAAAAACACATGCGTTTGTGGTATACTGACACACTGGCCATATGTACATACGAGTGGGTTGACAAGAATTTCATCAAGATAAATTCGAAATCACCGACAGAAATCTTATTACCAGAAATGAAGATTACACAATCATTCGATAGCACTCTGCATGACAGCATTACGGTTGTGTTTCAAATGCCATACAATGGAAACAGGCTTATCACAGAGGTTACAGATGATAGATACAAATCGTACAAATCCGAATATAGAAAAGGGAACAGCAGCATTAAGTTGCCTAAAAATACAAAGAAATTTAATTTCCTGATTTACCCCCAAGAAGCATATTGGCATACAGTTGATGGCAGATTTTTTGGCATAACATATTACAATCCTCCTTTTATTGATTTTGAAATAAAAGAGGACACGAACCTCATCACAATAAATATTCCTGCGTTAGACAATTCATTTTTCGAACGATACTATGTCGTAGATGAATTTGTGCAAGTAAAAAATAATCATATTTATTGGAAAGGGAAGGACTTCAAAAAGCGATAGAAGACCTATGCTTTCAGGTCCGTTCTTCCTTCGCTCTTCCTTCGCTCTTCCTTCGCTCTTCCTTCGCTCTTCCTCCGCTCTTCCTTCGCTCTTCCTCCGCTCTTCCTCCGTACCAAAGTCGGTGCAAAGTCGGTGCAAAGTCGGTGCAAAGTCGGTGGAGAAGCGGAGGTGCATCGAGTTTGGTACGGAGGTAGATGGGAGTTACATCGGAATTTCCCCTACCCCACATCTGCGGAAAAGACAAGATTTTTATTGCTGATTTCTTATTATAGTTTAACGTAATTTCTTCTTCATTCTCATTTATTTCTTGTAACTTTGCAAGCCGAATTATAAAACTAAATTATGAAACCAAAATTATTTTCTTTATTTCTTTTTATGCTAATGGCATCTGCCTTGTTTGCACAGGAGATGACATATTCAAGTGAGAATTACCAAAAATTCAAAGAAGAGTTGATTGCAGGCAATATTGAAAAAGCCAACGAGGTACTGACAAAATGGGAAAAGGAAAGTCCCAAGGATCCTGAATTATATTGTAGCTATGCCACAATGTTCTGGATGATGTCAGCAAAACAGATTGAGGAATCAGACGATTTGTTAGAAATACAAAATTCTGCTATGCTTCCAGACACCATCGCCATGTTTCAGAACATGCAAGTCAAGAGTTACCGCATAATGAAGGATAAGGGCAATGGCATGGAACTATTCAATAAGTCCGTGGAATGGATGGAGAAATGTATCAATGAGTACCCAGATATTGCAGAGGCTTATTACAACTATATCGAAATTCTCAACCATAAGAAAGAGTTCAAGTATAGCACCAAGGTTGTTTTCAAGTTTCTTGACCAGAGCATAAAGAATAATGGAAAATGGCTAAACTATGCCTTAAAGCAAAATGATAGCATTAATGTAGAAGAAGTGATCTACAAACAGACAAATTCGTTATTAGAAGGTGCTGAATATGAGTTGGCAGAACGAATGCTCGATCATGCAATCGAAATCTATCCACAAAACGCAATGTTCATAATGCTGAAGGGAGCATGTTATGAGAATATAATGCAGACAGACAAGGCGATGGAATGCTATGAAAAAGCCGTTGCTATCGATTCTACCAATTATAGATTGATGGCATACCTACTTGTTTGCCACCTGCGACTAAAGAATGTGGATCGTGTATTGGAACTTGCCAAGAAACTGGAATATTGTGGGGATCCTGAAGCTGAGAGAACGGTTAAATCATTAGGCCCATTATATCAAGAGAATGTAATTGAAATAAATGGAAAAAAGGTCGATATTACTCGCTACAAAGAGATTTCCAAGCTATTTATGAGTTTGGAATACGAAGAAAGCGATTCTGCCAAGATCGAAAAAATGCTTACTCAATGGGAAAAGGAAGAGCCAGATAATGCCGACATGATGAAATGTCGTGCGATTTTCCATAACACCCTCGCCAAATTGGAACTGAAGAAAGTAAGGGAAGCGCAAGATCAAAACGCTTTAGAGGAACTTGAAAACTTAGGTCTTGGCAAAGTCACCGTCAGGAAATGGGAACCTGGGGATGAGGGTCTTACTGGCGATGTAAATTTCCAAAAGGCATTAGATTGGGAGAAGAAATGCCTAAAGGCAAATCCTGACCGCAAAGACATGTATTTGCTTCTGTTTGAAACGGCCTTAAACCTTCGCGATGAAACAGCCATTTACGAAGCTGCACTTGCAGCAGCCAAGCGTGGATCAGAAACCCAAGGACAACAATGGTTGAAAGAGTTTAATCTCCCAATACAGGATAATACATTCACAGAAGAGCGATTATTTGAAGGTGCTATGCAAGGTCTGTATCAATTAGGCTCTATGGATTATGCCAAAAAGATTCTCTCTGTTTTGCACAATTATTTTAAGGAGTCGGATTTCTTGACAAAATGGGATGAAATGCTGAAATAGCCTTGTATCTCCGAACCAAACTCGATGAACCTCCGCTATAATAGCGGACATAGAACGGACTTTCATCGAGTTTGGTTCTGAGTTTGATAGGAGTTCCCCCCTACCCTACACCAGTAGAAAACACAAGCGTTTTATTGCAGATTTGTTATGATAGTTTAACGTAAATCCTTCTTGATTCTCACATATTTCCTTTATCTTTGCACTCGCAAAAATTTGCCTAAAAAACATTAAAACTAAACAATAAAAGAAATAACTCATGAAGAAACAGTTGAAGAAAGTGCTGGTATTAGGTTCCGGCGCACTAAAGATCGGACAGGCTGGTGAGTTCGACTACTCTGGTAGTCAGGCGCTCAAGGCTTTGCGTGAGGAAGGCATCAAGTCAGTACTCGTAAACCCTAACGTTGCTACCATCCAGACAAGTGAGGGTATCGCTGACAAGGTGTATTTCCTGCCTATCACACCACACTTTATCACGGAGATAATAAAGAAGGAACGTCCTGACGGCATCATGCTCGCTTGGGGTGGTCAGACAGGCCTCAACGTTGGTACTGCCCTCTATCAGAGTGGCGTGCTCAAGGAGTATGGCGTTGAGGTGCTCGGCACAAGCGTAGAGGCTATCATGAACACCGAGGACCGCGACCTCTTCGTAAAGGAGCTGAACAAGGTGGATCTGAAGGTGCCAGTATCACAGGCTTGCGAGAACATGGAAGAGGCTGTTGCTGCCGCTCGCCGTATCGGCTACCCTATCATGATTCGCTCAGCATACGCTCTCGGCGGTCTTGGCTCAGGTGTTTGTCCTGATGAGAAGACATTTATCGAGATTGCAGAATCAGCCTTCACCTTCGCTCCACAGGTACTTGTTGAGGAGTCTCTGAAGGGTTGGAAGGAGATAGAGTTCGAGGTTATCCGTGATGCCAACGACCATTGCTTTACTGTTGCTTCTATGGAGAATTTCGACCCACTCGGCATTCACACGGGTGAGTCAATCGTTGTGGCTCCTACCTGCTCACTTCGTGATGACCAGGTAAAGATGCTTCAGGAACTCGCAGTCAAGTGCGTTCGTCACCTCAATATCGTGGGTGAGTGTAACATTCAGTATGCTTTCAACGCAGATACAAACGACTACCGCATCATCGAGATCAACGCTCGTCTGAGCCGTTCTTCTGCCCTCGCATCAAAGGCTACCGGCTATCCTCTCGCATTCGTTGCAGCAAAGATTGCCCTCGGCTATACCCTCGACCAGATTGGCGAGATGGGCACAACAAACTCAGCATACGTAGCACCTTCACTCGACTATCTCATCTGTAAGATTCCACGTTGGGACCTCACCAAGTTCACAGGCGTTAGCCGTAAGATCGGTTCTTCAATGAAGTCTGTGGGCGAGATCATGTCTATCGGCCGCTCATTTGAGGAAATGCTTCAGAAGGGCCTTCGTATGATTGGTCAGGGAATGCACGGATTTGTAGGCAACGATCATATCAAATTCGATAACCTCGACGAGGAACTTGCCAACCCAACCGACCTCCGTATCTTCGCTATTGCTCAGGCTCTTGAGGAGGGCTATACAATCGAGCGACTCTACGACCTCACCAAGATTGATCCTTGGTTCATCGAGCGCATGAAGAATATCGTGGATTACAAGCATAAGCTCGAAGGCTACAACTCTCTTGAGGAACTTCCTGCTGATGTGATTCGTCAGGCAAAGGTGCTCGGTTTCTCCGACTTCCAGATTGCGCGTTTCGTGCTCAAGGTTAAGGAAGGCAATATGGAGAAGGAGAACCTTGCTGTTCGTGCTCAGCGTAAGAAGCTCGGCATTCTTCCTGCCGTTAAGCGTATCCCAACAGTTGCAAGTGAGCATCCAGACCTCACCAACTACCTCTATATGACTTACGCTGTCGAGGGACACGACATCAACTATTATAATAATGAGAAATCAGTCATCGTACTCGGTTCTGGTGCCTACCGCATCGGTTCTTCTGTTGAGTTCGACTGGTGTTCGGTAAATGCCATCAACACCGCTCGTAAACTCGGCTACAAGAGTATCATGATCAACTATAACCCAGAGACTGTTTCTACCGATTATGATATGTGTGACCGTCTCTATTTCGATGAGCTCTCATTCGAGCGTGTGCTTGATGTCATCGACCTTGAGAACCCACGTGGCGTGATTGTCTCTGTAGGTGGTCAGATACCTAACAATCTCGCTATGAAGCTGCATCGTCAGTCTGTACCTATCCTCGGAACAAGTCCTGTTTCTATCGACCGTGCCGAGAACCGTGGTAAGTTCTCAGCTATGCTCGACAAGCTCGGTATTGACCAGCCACAATGGAGCGCTCTCACAAGTATGGAAGACGTGAACGCATTCGTTGAGCGCGTTGGTTTCCCTGTACTTGTTCGCCCATCATACGTACTCTCAGGCGCAGCCATGAACGTATGCTACAACAACGAGGAGCTTGTGCGCTTCCTTCAGATGGCTTCTGAGGTCAGCAAGGAGTACCCAGTCGTTATCTCTCAGTTCATGACAGAAACAAACGAGATTGAGTTTGATGCTGTTGCACAGAATGGTGAGGTTGTGGAATATGGCATCTCAGAGCACGTGGAGTATGCCGGTGTTCACTCAGGCGATGCTACTATGGTATTCCCTGCACAGAATATCACATTCGCTCAGGCTCGTCAGATCAAGAAGATCTCTCGCGCTATTGCCAAGGAGCTCAACATCTCTGGTCCTTTCAACATCCAGTATCTTGCAAAGGGCAGCGACATCAAGGTTATCGAGTGTAACCTCCGTGCTTCTCGCTCATTCCCATTCGTCAGCAAGGTATTGAAGCGCAACTTCATCGAGACAGCTACGAAGATTATGCTTGATGCTCCATACGCTAAGCCAGACAAACTCGTGTTCGACATCGACCGCATGGGCGTCAAGGCTTCACAGTTCTCATTCGCTCGTTTGCAGAATGCCGACCCAATCCTCGGCGTTGACATGAGCTCTACGGGTGAGGTTGGATGTATGGGCGATACCTTCGAGGAGGCTCTTCTCAACTCACTCATCGCTACCGGCTACAAGATTCCTTCAAAGGACAAGGGAATCATGCTCTCAAGCGGTGGTGCGAAGGAGAAGGCAGCTCTTCTCGACCCTGCTCTTGCTCTCGTAAAGGCAGGCTACACGGTTTATGCTTCAGAAGGCACAGCCAAGTACCTCAACGAGAATGGTGCGAAGGCAATAGCTGTGGGATGGCCTGACGAGTCAGGAAGCCATGTTCCTAACGTGATGGATATGATACACGACCACAAGTTCGACCTTATCGTAAACATCCCTAAGAACCACACCAAGCGCGAGCTGACCAATGGTTATAAGATTCGTCGTGGTGCTATCGACCACAACATCCCATTGATTACCAACGCACGTCTTGCTTCTGCCTTCATCGAGGCATTCTGCTCTATGAGCGAGAACGACCTGCAGATCAAGTCTTGGCAGGAGTATGAATAAACTGAAAATAAATTGGAAAGGCTCCACTTGCGTGGGGCTTTTCTTTGGAATTTTGGAAAGTAAATTAGGGGGACTCCGCGTAGCGCCTGAGCTTTGCGAAGAAATTAAACCAGTAAATTATTTCTCAGGGAAATTAAAAAATATAATTTATTGATTCTAATTTACTGAATTAATTTATTTCCCATTTACTTTCCAAACATCATTGGCGCAAGCCAAATTTACTTTTCCAAAACCATTGGCGCAAGCCAAATTGTATGAGTAAGAAGATTATGTTCGTATGCCACGGAAACATTTGCCGAAGTCCGATGGCAGAGTATATGTTCCGCAGTATGGTGGAAGAGGCTGGTCGTGCAGATGAGTTCGAGATTGCATCTGCAGCCACCAGTACCGAGGAAATCGGTGAGCCTGTCTATCCACCTGCTCGCAGGAAACTTGCTGAGCACGGCATAAATTGCAAGGGGCATGAGGCACATCAGATAACCCGTAGCGAGTATGCTTACTATGACTTGATTATCTGTATGGATCAGCACAACATCCGTAACCTGCGCTATACCATAGGCGAGGACACACAGCACAAGGTAATCCGACTTCTCGACCTTACTGATAATCCGCATGACGTTGCCGACCCCTGGTACACAGGCGACTTTGAAACCACCTATCGGGATATTCTCGAAGGATGCAAGGCGTTATTGAATGAATATTAACCAAAAAAGAATTGAATGAAACGATTGCTTTTTTCATGTCTTGTCGCACTATTCGCATTAAACGCAATAGCAAATGATGACTACAACGAACGATTTACTACAGCACTCAAGGACTCGTTCCCTTTGGCTAAGGAAATCCTTGCGGAATGGGATTTAAAAGGTCCGAAAGATGGCGACTACTATGCCGCTCATTTCAATATTCATCACAATCAGGCACTCAAGTACATGATTGGAATTGACAATTACGTGCCTCTATATGCCAATATCGATGAGCTTATGCCAATGACAGATTCATTAGGCAATAAGGTGGGATACATTCGTCAAAACATTTCTTTGGAAAAACCAGAAGAACTTGATTCTGCTATTACATGGATAAAGAAAGGTATAGAGAAATGCCCACAGAGGCTCGACCTGCGCATCGGATATTCAACTCTCTACCGAATGCTTGACGATGCCGAGAAGATGTATTCCATCATGGAACAAACAGTTAACTGGGTTTTAGCCAATCCAAACACAAAACTCACATGGACTTCAGATCAAGAAATCGATAAAGAACCCGTGATTTCTGATTCCATGCAAGACTATTTCAGCAACTGCTATTATTCAACAGCCTACAAGGATTATGCTGAGAAATTTGCAGATCTCGGACTTCGTTTCTCTCCTAATAGTGCTGTCTTCTGGAATGACAAAGCAGTTCTCAAACTTGACAAAGACGACCTTCAAGGGGCTCTCGAACTTATGGAGAAAGCACTCACCTTTAATCCTGATGATGATTTAATCAAGGAAAACATCAAGCATATGAAAAATATGATAAAGGAGCAGGAAGAGGAAAAGAAAAAAGATAAATAGAAAACACACTATATTCAGGACGCAGAGGCACGAGCAATGCCTTTGCGTCTTATACATTAACTAAAAATAATCACACTATGGAATTAGGCTTTCAGGCATGGTACACAATCGTTGTGGTGCTCACCATGTTCCTTTCACTCTCACTCACAAAGATTCGCACGGAAGTGGCATTCCTTGCCGTAATGGCCGCACTTCTCTGCGGTGGCGTACTTGATGCCAAGACCACTTTTAGCGGTTTCTCGTCAGAATCCGTGATAGTGGTAGGAGTACTGTTTGTCGTTATTGCAGGTCTGAACTATACAGGCGTGCTCAACTGGACAGTAAAGAACCTTATGGGAGTTCCAAAGACATTGACAGGAGCCATTACCCGACTGATGCTCCCTGTTGCCGTACTCAGTTCTTTGCTCAGCAACACAACCGTTGTGGCCCTATTTATTAATGTGGTAAAGATCTGGTCGCAGAAGCTTCACATCTCCCCATCGAAACTGCTCATCCCTTTGAGCTATGCCTCTGGTATGGGTGGTATCTGTACCCTCATCGGCACACCTCCTAACCTTATCATTTCCGGTCTTTATACAGAAGAGACGGGTATCAAACTGAGCATTCTCACCCCTACCCTCTGCGGACTTTTCTGCCTTACCGTCGGAGTGCTCAGTATGATTGCCATGCAGAAGCTATTGCCTGAACGTCAGTCGCCTATGAACTCTTCAAGCATGGATGACCTCAACGTGGAACTCATAGTGCCGTCCACTCACCCAGCCATAGGAATGACCATAGAGGAGATTAGCCATAAATACAATCTAAAGGAGAATCACATAGTAATCTCAGCCATACAACGTTTCGACCACGAACTTGTCTATCCTGTTGCTGCTGATGAATTTATCATGGGCGGCGACCGTCTCTATACCATAGGCACCCCGAAGAACATACTCAGATGCGTGAACGAATGTGGTATGCAATGCCCGAACCTCGAAGGTGTTCTTGAAAGTGCAGCTATGGAAGATAGCGAGAAGACTTCGAAGAGGGGTATTGTCTCAACCCTGATTCTCATCACTATGGTCGTGCTCTCTGCATTCAAGGTACTGCCATTGCTCAACTGCTGTCTGTTGGCTGCCACAGCAATGATAATCACCCGTTGTTGCACATCGGCACAGGCAATGAAGTCAATCGACTGGAACATCATCATCGTCTTTGCAGGTAGCGTTTGTATCGGAAAGGCAATAGAACAAACGGGTATCGCACAGGCAATAGCCAACGGATTGCTCGAAATATGCGGTACGAATCCTTACATCGTGCTTTTCTGCATGTGCCTCGTGGCTACTTTCATCACCGAGTTTATCTCCAACACGGCAGCAGGTGCTATGTTCTACCCTATCGCTATGTCGGCAGCATTGGCATTGGGAGTCAACCCACTCACCTTCTGCGTAGCCTTGATGATAGCGGCAAGTTCAAGTTTTGCCACCCCGATAGGCTCACCTACTCATACTCTCGTGTATGTGCCTGGAGGATATAAATTCAGCGACTTCCTGAAAGTAGGTCTCATAATGAACTTCATCATCCTCTTCGCCAATATCTTTATCACAACCATCATTTTCCCATTCTAATTCCCCCCTAATGTCTTAGAGCCAATCTAAATTAACGTGAGCTCGATGGGGAAAAAAGGTTCTTGGCAAGCCGTTTATGATACCCTCTCAACTCCCATTAAGAATAAGAGTTGCATAAGAGCAGCATAAGAGCTACATAAGAGTCACATAAGAGTCACATAAGTGAGCTTTACATACCAACAAGAGGGCACCTCTCGCGAGATGCCCTCCTAATCTGAATGGAAACTTTATCTGTAACTAAATTGCATTTCTTTTGTGATAGTATTATTTACGCACAGGGCGGACAGATAGCCCATAGAAACGCATGGCGTGGTCGTTCGCACCGATGTAGTCCGAACCTAATTGGATTCGCCATGCGAGGTCCGTGCGGTTCGGATGGACCTCGCGAGACCAGTAGCCACCGTAGGAATCATTGTAGATTGAACCATAGTAAAAATAACCGGCAACAGGGAGAAAGATTGACTTGCCGTTCGTCTTACTCGTTATCTTATAGCCATTGACACCATTCACGGTTGTCCACTCCTTTTCGGTGTAGGCTGAGTTTAAAAGTTCCATCTGCTGAGCATGAGTCGGCATACGCCAGTCACTACCCCAGTTGGCAGTAGCGGCATCGTCCTCTGGAAGGAGTTCGCTCTTGTTGTCGCCTATGAAGGTGCCTCCGTAATACCAGCGGCCTGCAGTCTGACCATCGGCGACGGTGTACTTGTTTATCCGTGTCCATGTGAACCCATCGTCCATCCACTTGTAGCTTTCCTCGTCATACGTGTCCTTCGGGGTGGTCTCGCCCCAAGCGAAGTAGTCGCCGAAGTCCTCTGGCTTGTCCGCACCAACGTTACAGGTTGCCCAGAGCGTTCCGCTTGGCAAGCCGAGGTCAACATACTCATGGACTATCTCTTTGAAGATGACCTTTACCTTCTTGGTTGAAGTGTATGCCGGCACGCTCTTCAAGCTGCCGTCGGTATTGTATTCATAGACCTCTATGGTCTGTGCACTTACAACTAATGTTGCCATGAGTGCAATTAATGTGAAATAAATTCTTTTCATATCTGTTCTGTTTGTTATTCGTTGATTTATTCCCAACGCCGTTCTGTAAAATGCGGATTGCATTATCATTCATTATTATCTTCCTCTTCCTCGTAGTCGAAACAGGTGGACTTCCCTTCCATCGTGTCGGTATTACCATCACCGAAACTCAATGCCACGATGGACTGGAAATTCATCTCCTCTACTTCAAGAAGTGGCTTGATGTATTTTTTCTTCTTCATATCGCTACTTTATTACCGTCTTCTTGCCGTTTACTATGTAGATACCACTCGTAGGATGCTCTACCTTACGTCCTTGCAGGTCGTAATAGGTTGTCGTGGTCTCAGACTTTCCCACCTCTGCTATGCCTGTGATCTTCTCATCCTTGCTAAAGACAATACTGAGTTTAGCCCCATTTGTAGTCACAGGATTATAGTTGAGATTGAAATAAGCCTTGTCAGGTGCAAAGGACGTGCCTGTGTATTGCAGGAACTTATCGCCGTTGAGCACGAAGTTATATCCACTCGTCGGTATCTCGGCAAGCGTACCGTCTGCCTTTGTCGTGGCAAGGAGGTCGTTGCCGGTCAGAGTTGCAGCCTCGTCAGATGCTACCAACTGGGCTGACTTTGAAGGCGTGCCGTAGAGGATAACGCCATTGCCCGCAGGGATTACTCCGTCGGCTATCTCCGAGAGGATGATTTTGTCATCATCAACCTTGGCTGTGTAGGCTTTCATGAAGTTGCTTGAGAGCACCATGTCTGCCTTGAACGACAGGGTGGCATAGCCCTTGGAGTTGAGGGTTACGAGCGGATACTTGATGCCGTAGGTCACTTCCACGTTTTCCACACTCGACAGGTTGATTCGCTTTGCCTCTACGCCATCCACCTGAATGACCAGACTGTTGTCGTCATAGTCAATCGTCGGGGTACCGCTCACGAGATAGCAGTCGTATGTCGTGGGTGAGGTCCAAACATAGATGGCATCATTAGGCACGGTAGCTGCTTGCAGGCTCAGGGTCTGCAACAGAATGCCCAAGGATAACAGTTTCTTCTTCATTCTTGATGTTGTTTCTTTTAGTTAGAACTATAATCTTTACAGATAACTAGTGCAAAATTAATCAAAAAAAAACAAACTGCAAAGAAAATGCGCAAAAAAAACAATTTTGACGTTTTTCATAGCAAATTTCATCTGTAAAAACCTTCCCCTTTGACTGTATTTAACGCGAATCCGATGAATTGATGAAGATTAGCAACAAGTTGCTTTTAACTGACAACATTTCTGCCAAAAACAATTATCCAATCTCAAGAAAAAAGGCATTTTCAGAAGAAAATATCACAAGAAAGAGGCGAATTGCGCTTGTTTCAGATTTTTTTCGTAACTTTGCACTCAGAAAATCGAAGACCGTGCGCCAGCCTTGAGGGCTGACACGCACTTTTTCTTTCGTGCGAACCTATAGTTTGCACCCGCAAAATGAAAACGCACACATTTGTGCAAAGATGAACTTTAGAATAACAAATCCCAACACAAACAGAAACAACTTTAATAAGGAATAAAGGTTATGATGCTAAAAAAGACAAAAATCGTTGCATCGATTTCCGATCTGCGATGCGAAGTAGATTTTATCCGTTCTCTCTTTGAGGCAGGAATGAACGTGGTTCGTATGAACACCGCTCATGGCACACGCGAGGGTATGGACAAGTTGATTAACAATGTGCGAGAGGTTAGTAATCGTATTGCTATTCTTATCGATACCAAGGGACCAGAGGTCAGGACCACAAAGATTCAGGACACCGACCAGATTGAATACCATATCGGCGACAAGGTTCGCATCGTGGGAAATCCAGACATCCTCACCACACGCGAGCAGATTGCCGTCAGCTACCCTAAATTCGTGACCGACCTCAAGAACGGCGACGACATCCTCATCGACGATGGTGAGATGGAGCTCAAGGTTATTGAGAAGACCAACGACTACCTTCTCTGCGAGGTACAGAACGAATCTACTCTTGGTTCACGCAAGAGCGTTAACGTGCCGGGCGTTCGCATCAACCTCCCTTCACTTACCGAGCGCGACAAGGAGAATATCAAATATGCAATTGAGCGCGACATCGACTTCATCGCACACTCATTCGTACGCACCAAGCAGGACGTTCTCGACATCCGTGAGATCCTCGACGAATACGGCTCTGACATCCAGATCATCGCAAAGATTGAGAATCAGGAAGGCGTTGACAACATCGACGATATCCTAACCGTTGCCGATGGTATAATGGTGGCTCGTGGCGACCTCGGAATAGAGGTTCCTCAGCAGCGCATCCCAGGCATACAGCGTATTCTCATCAAGAAATGCGTACTCGCCAAGAAGCCTGTCATCGTTGCCACACAGATGCTCCATACCATGATCAAGCATCCACGTCCAACACGCGCAGAGATTACAGATATCGCAAACGCTATCTACTATCGTACCGACGCTATCATGCTTTCGGGTGAGACTGCATACGGCAAATATCCGGTAGAGGCTGTTCAGACTATGACAACCGTTGCGGCACAGGCAGAGGAGGACAAACTCGTTGACAACGATATCCGCATCCCTCTTGAGGAGAATCCAACCGTAACGTCATACCTTGCAAAGCAGGCTGTAAAGGCTACATTCGCGCTTCCTATCAAGGCTATCATCACCGACAGCTTCTCTGGTCGCACGGCACGTAATCTTGCCGCTTTCCGTGGCAAATATCCTGTACTCGCCATCTGCTACAAGGAGAAGACAATGCGCCACCTCGCCCTCTCTTACGGAGTAGAGGCTATCTTCATGCCTGAGAAGGCTAACGGACAGGCATACTACTTCGCAGCCCTTCGCAAGCTCCTTGACGATGGTGTTCTTCAGCCAACCGACATGGTGGCATACCTCAGCGGTGGAAAACAAGGCACTCATACTTCATTCCTCGAAATCAATCAGGTAGCCGATGTCCTCGGGGCAGGTATGGATTATGTTCTGCCAAACAGAAAGCGTTATCTCTGATTTTAGAAGAAACTGCGAAGCTGATGAGCTTGCGAATAAAGAATAAAGAATAAAGATAAAAGTAAAAAGCTTAGAATATAAAAAGGGCGGTATTCACATCGAATATCGTCTTTTTTCCATTTCATAATACCATGATTTTTTGACCACGAAATCCACAGAATAAACGGAATTCACACCTTGCGGTGCTTGAACTGACACTTGCTTTAGCTTGTTGAGCCTTTACGAAAAATAATTACCAATCTTACCAATCTTAATCCAATAAAATATTTATCAAGAATTAGAGAATTAGAGAAAATTGAATTAATGCGAAAGAGAGAATTTGCTACTTACGTAGCAATTGGGAATGGGCGTGATTAGCAGGAGCGTAAGCGACCCTTCTCAAATTCTTCAAAATTCAAAAAAGAGATTCGCAAATTCTCTAATTCTTGATAAAAATAAAAGATTGAAAAGATTGCGCAGATTGGCAACTTGCGTAGCTTGGTGAGCTACTGCGAACAATTATTGTCAGTTAAAAAGCAACTTGTTGCTTGTCTTTATATATTCCGTTCCTTTCGTGCTTTCTGTGTTCAGGAAAAAACAACCACAGATTTTCGGGATTGTAGGGATGACAATCACGAGCGTAAGCGAGACTATCCCTTTAATCTGTGTTATCTGTGTTCAGAAAAAAGAAAGCTCTGCGCCTCTGCGTCTCTGCGTTCTGAAAAACATTAATGGTAAATCTCATAGTAGATAAAAATCGAATTGACGTTAATAATCCCAAAAATGATTTGCGTTTTCATCTTTTTTGTTTAACTTTGCAAATCAATATGCCCGACATACCTATGCATTATAAGAAGATAATATACCTGAATACTGCATTCATCATTCTACTCCTCACCGGAGCAGGCATCCTCGTCATCTGGGAAATGACGAGAGAGGTGGCGCCACCATATCTGAAGGACAAGCCCCGACACGTGGTGCCTGATTGGCCAAAGGAGGATAAGCTTGCCAATACCGAATACTCACAGTTCTTCGACGGTATTGATATCTCCGAGCACCAGGGCAGGATTTTTTGGGACTCACTCAGCATGGCAAGTCAGAAGCCGAGATTTATCTTCATAAGGGCATTCGGCAAGGATGCCCGACGCGATCAGACCTACCACTACAACATAGAGATGGCACGCAAGTACCACATCCCCGTGGGCACCTATATATTCTTCACTATGAGCCTGTCGGTCGAAAGCCAGTTCCGCGATTTTTTGGAAATAGTCGATTTGCCGCTACAGGACCTCCGCACGGTCATCGACATAGAAGACCTCAGCACACCATATCAGAATACCGCCCACCTCAAGGACAGCGTACTGCGCCTTGCCCAACTCATAGAGGCAGAGATTGGGGCAAAACCTATCATATACAGCAATCAGGGCTATTACAAGAGACACCTCGCCCCTACCTTCAACGACTATCCCCTCTGGATTGCCCACTACTCCCACGAGCCCGACCACCCCGAGATACGCCCTATCCTATGGCAACGCTCGGAAAGAGGTCACGTGAAAGGCATCTGGACCTATGTAGATCTCGACAACTTCATCAACGGAGCCAACATCAGCTCTCTTATGCTGCCGAAAAAAGGAAGATAGAAAGCCCTAACACGAATCAATGCTTTTGCCCTTACAGGGCGAAATTACCAACCGCGATGTACATAGGGCGATGCCCTATGCTATTGGCTTGCTAGCCTTTCAGGCTGCCTATCGTGCAAAAGCCGAACATAGATAACAAATCACCCACAATCGCCCCGAACGTTGAAAAGGTCGGCGGCCGATAGCGCCCTGAAGGGGCAAAAGCAATTAGCCCAGGGCAACGCCCTGTGGTAATTAGAGGCATAGCAAACGCCCTGTAAGGGCAAAAGCATATAATAAGTGAGTTCTACGAAAAGCGCCGAAGGTGCGCCACCTAAAAGGGCGGTTCGTAAGAGCCGTTATATAGACATTAATATAGGGTGTGAGGTCTGAAGGACCGACACTTATTATATATAACAGGTGTCGCACCTACGGCGCTCACTACAAAACATCAGCATAGGTAGCACTTACGTACTACCCTTTCAGGTGACGCACCTATGGTGCTCGCTACCTCTGCGTTCTGAAAAAACAACCACAGATATTCGGGATATTAGAGATTTCAATCACGAGCTCAAGCGAGATCATCCTTTTAATCTGTGCTATCTGTGGTTAAAAATAAAAACTCTGCGCCTTCGCGTCTCTGCGTTCTAAAAAACATTTATGACAAGCTTTTCGCAAGGCTCATCAAGCAAAAGCATATAATAAGAAATTGTTAATCCTATAAAACCAAAAGTATGAAAAAGATTTTATCATTAGTAATCATCATCGCAGTCGTTTTGGTTGCAATAGTCACCTGCCCTGACAAGCAGGCACATCAGGATGCCGTCATGGCAGAAATGAATGGCGCTATCGATTCCGCTATAAAGGACAAGGTCGGATTAGGCGACTCCGACTTAGGGAAGAGTCTTTCAAAAATCACATCCAAGCTCACCTCAACGGTACTTGGCGCAGCCTTCGACACAGCTGTGACGGTTGACAACTATTTCGTATTCAGCGTTGGCAAAATTGATCTTGACGACAAGCCAAAGACCGTATCAGTAGGCCTCTTCGGCCACGTCTTCACCACTTTCGATGCCGACGACCTCAAATCCTCATTACATCTATAGTAACACAAAACGCTTATGACGGATTCCGAAAACAGGTTTTGCAAGACTGCGAAGCCATTTTCACAACCCGTCATAAGCGGAATGGCATTCTGCGTAAAAAGTTCGCACTTTTAAGCAGAAAAAGCTTTTTCCGAAAGTTTTTCTAAAAAAAACAAGAAAAAATTTGGTAGTTTCGCGAAAAGTTACTACCTTTGCATCGCAATTCAGAAATCACTCAACTGATGCACTTCGAAAGAAGTTTTGGAGAGATGGCAGAGTGGTCGATTGCATCGGTCTTGAAAACCGACGTACTGAGAGGTACCGGGGGTTCGAATCCCTCTCTCTCCGCTAGAACCTAATCAATTAATTGATTAGGTTCTTTTTTTTGTTTGAACCATTCTTGACGAATATCAAGCAAAAAAGCACAAAACATCACCCATAGCCTTGCATGAAGGGGTTAGAGGTTGGTGATTCAGGAAAACGTCGAAAGACAGCTTACACTAAGAAAACAAAACATATATTGTATTCAGAAAAATAAAACAAATGATGAAAAAGATTATTTCCGCCCTCGTGGTAATGTTCGCAATGACAATGAGTGTTAACGCACAGAGTAACGACACATCAATGTTCTTCAAGAGAATAGGTTGCTATCTCGAACTAGATAAAAATCAGATAGAGACAGTAGAGATTTCAATGACTGAGTTCAACGAAGCAATGGATGCACTCACTGATCTGATAGCTACAGGCAAAACAGTTGATAGTATTGTAAATCGTCACAAGAAGCAGATGAAGCTGATTCTCAACGACAAGCAGTACAAGAAATACGAGGAGATCCTCGACTTGACCGTCCGCAACACCATCGAGATCAATAACGAGCTTAGAATCAACACCGAGCTCCTGGCTTCTACAAAGTAAGCAGACCCCCTCAGTCCCCCTGCATAGGGGGAGAGAGTTTAGAGAGTAGAGGTTAGGGGTCTTAAACAATTGATAATTGAAAATTGATAATTGTTAGAACGCGAAGACGCAAAGATTTTCTCTGCGACTTCGCGTCTTTGCGTTTACACACACAGGCACAGAAACACAGAGCTGCGAGCGCCGTAGGTGCAGCATCTAAAAGGGCGGTGCGTAAGCGCCGTTGATAGAGATTGAGATAATTAATAGAGCGCTGTAAGTGCGATACCTATAATAAGTGCCGCACCTACGGCGCTCTAATTTGTATAAACGCTTAGTATAACAGCCCTTACGGACTGTCCTTTTAGGTGTCGGGCCTTCAGCCCTCAAAGGTGAAACGAATTGAAAGTTGGTTTACCTAACGACTGTCAATCATAAAAAAACATAAGTTTTATGGGACGATGATTCATAGTATGAAATTTATTTATATCTTTGCAGTAGATATTACTGTCTTTAATGAATAGATATAACTATGGATGTAGAACAAGTACGGGATTATACGCTGTCTATATTTGGAGTTACGGAAGATCAGCCTTTCGGTGATGATATCATCACCTTTCGAATTGAGGGTAAGATTTTCCTTTGCCTCTGGCTGGGTGGAGGGCAGCATGACATGAGGGATTCGGAACCGAGGTTTGCCCTGAAGCTGACTCCTGAAAGGAATGAGGAACTCCGAGAACAATTCCCTTCCATTACCCCTGCGTGGCATTGGAACAAGAAGCATTGGAGTGATGTGTATTACGAGCATCTGGAAGAGGATCTCGTGAAGACATTGATCAGGGAGGCATACGACCTCGTTGTTTCCAAGTTGCCAAAGGCTAGTAGGGGGAGGTACTCAAGTGCAGTTTAGGAGTGCAAGGAGTATAAGGAGTGCAAGGAGTACAAGACGATAGTATTCAAATTTAATTATATTTATCAAGAATTAGAGAATTAGAGAAAATTGAATTAATGCGAAGAAGAGAAGGTTTAGCTCGACGGCCGAAGGGAAAGTCAATTTTTGCTACTTGCGTAGCATTGGAAATGGGCGTGATTTCAGGAGCGCAAGCGACATTTCTCAAATTTCTTCCCTATGGTCAGAGGGTCTTCGACAAATCTCTCGTCAATTCAAAAAAGAAATTCTCTAATTCTTGATAAAAATAAAAGATTGAAAAGATTGTGCAGATAGGAAACTTGCGAAACTTGGGAGTACATTACCGTTGAAGGTTGAAGGGATGAAGGATGAGGGTTTGTTAGTATCAAACATTATTCATTACTCCACAAAACTCTATTCAACATATAAGACATTCGTCTTGCACTCCTTATTACTCCTTACAAAAATATATATATGTAAATGAAGATATTAGGCAACATAATTTGGTGGATTTTTGGCGGGCTTGAGGCTGCCATTGGATATTTCACGGGCAGTTTTGCATTGGCAATTACCATTATCGGATTACCTATTGCCTTGCAGACTTTCAAGATTGGACTTTTATGCTTATGGCCGTTCGGTTCGAAGGTAAAGAACACGAAGTGCCCGACTGGTTGCATACGCATACCCCTGAATATCCTCTGGCTGATATTCGGAGGTCTGTGGTCATGGATAATGCACGTTTTTTTCGGATTACTGCTTTGCGTTACGGTGATAGGAATTCCATGGGGCAAGCAGCACTTCAAGATGGCTGGATTATCGCTCGCTCCATTCGGCAAGGAGGTTGAATTAGGGATATAAGGATTTGTTAGGTCGTGATTGATACAGCATGAACTAAAGTTTTTATGAAATCATTATTTTCGAGAATAAAGGTATGGCTTAGCGGATTATCATTCCGAACGGGAGTGATAGTGTTGCTCTGCTGCATTCCGTGCTATATCCTCTCCTTCGCGCAAATGACTCTTCCGATATCTGTAGAGTTGAAAGGCATATTATGGTTCATACTTTTCGGCATGGCAAAGACCTTGCAGTATGGTGGTATCACCATACTCGGGGTGGAAGGAGTGAAACGAGTTAAGAAGAAGTTCAGGGGTATGCCAAGCGATTCTACGAGGGAGTAGGTTTCAGGCAATCGTGAGACTCTTTTATCGGCATTCCTCACATCAGAAAATGACATGGGAAAAGAAAGACTGAAGCAACAGAAGGAGCATAAAATGCGGATGACACCAGGCACTTACTATGTGTGGTGCGGTGGCTCGTGTGACTATGGTCATGAGGAACGTTGCAGCGGTGGTGCCTACATCATGCAGAAAGATGAAGCCATAATTGACAGATATGTGATTGCTGATGACCACACTACGGAGTTCCGCATGATTCTATCAGTTATGATTCATGCCATGGAGATTGTTCCCGAGGGTTCTGACATCGTGTTTCTCACTAATGCCGCCTACATACAGAACTTCGACAAAGCCCCTACCCCACGATCTGCAAATCCAGATCTGATAGCAAGGTGCATCGAGGCAAAGGAGCGACACAATACGGTTTCGGTCAAGATTGTGCAGTATCATAAGAGTCCTCTGCTCATTGAGACGCATGACCTTTCCACAGAGGCTATGAAGAAGCTCAGGGTGGAATATAATAAAACGAGGAAAGATGATGACAAGTAACGAACAGGCACTATTGGCACAAATGCAGGACATGGGATATTCTCAGGGGCTTTGCGTAACTGCCCTTCATATACTCTCACAATCCAAGCAAGCTGTAAGTGATATGCTTGCATACATATATGATGAGCAGCCATCGGAAGAGGAGTTCATTGCCGAGATTGCAAGGATTTGCGATTCAAATGGGATAAGTCCACAAATATCAGATTTATGAACACAAGACAGATAACAGCAGCCAATGCAGATGAAAGGATAAAGCGACTATATGAGTCGGCTTTTCCCGAAGGAGAGCAGATTCCTTGGGATGATCTCATGCGACTCGTCGGGGAAATGCCATTGGACTTTACCGCGTATTATGATGGTGAAGAGTTCATTGGCTTTACCATCGTTTATCCGCGTAAGTCATTCAACTGGTACTGGTATTTCGCGGTTAGGGAAGAACTGCGGGGAAAGGGATATGGTCAGAGGATTCTTTCTCAGCTGATAGAACACTATAAAGGACAGACTTGTGTTCTGGACATGGAAAGTCCGACACAGGTGTGTGAGAACACGGATCAGCGTAAACGCCGTCATGCTTTCTACCTGCGTAACGGTTTCAGGGACACGAACATCTATCGTACCTACAACGACATCACCATGACCATAATGATGATGGGCGAAGGTACGTTCACCATGCAGGATTGGGATGACATCGTTCATGAACTGCAACAGTTCTGGTGGCCTGATGACATCAAGGAAGGGTGACCACTTTTTGGATTGAAAATTGATAATTGATAATTGTTCGCTAGCTTACTAAGCTAAAGCAAGTGATAATTGAAAATTGTTCGCTAGCTCACCAACTCGTACGTTGTTAAAAAACGTGTTGAAGAAGCTCTGAAGGAGCGACACCTAAAAGGGCGGTTCGTAAGAGCCGTATATTATGGATATTATAGTAATCTGAGGTCTGAAGGACCGACACTTATTATATTTATCAGGTGCCGCACCTACGGCGCTCACTAAAAAAACATCAGCATAGGTAGCACTTACGTACTACCCTTTTAGGTGTCGCACCTTCGGCGCTTATTTTGTTCGCTGAATCTCACCAAGCTGAAGGTAGTGAAAATTGACCTGTCTCGTAAGGAAAAAAGGAAGGAAAATAGACTTCGTCTGGAAAATATTCAGAATTGCTACTCTGTAGCATAAAATCGTCACTTTTCCCCAGCCGCAAGGCATTTTCCTTTACATAGCCAATTAAAGGGGGAAGCATTTGGGAGAGAGTAGTAAAACTATTGAGTTTTATTTTGATTCCTCTTTTCTTTCCTGTAATCTTGAGGCCTCTTCGGATTATTATCAAGCCATAGTCCTTTCCTGTTTTGTTGTGCCAGGCTCTCTGCATCTGCGTATGCCTTTTCATTGTTATAATCTCGATATTGCCATGCAAAACCAGCCTTGATCATCTCAAGACCTACATCTGTGATAGATGGGGTTGACACCTTACTTATCGAACGGCCGTATCTATCTTTTTTTGTGACACTAACAGTAAGCTCTTTTTCCCATATCATACTTGACAGGTATTCTTTGGCACGATTACCAAATGCTTGTCCTTTCTCAGGAGCATCAATGCCATCTATCCTAATCTTTACCTGATCATGGCCATTAACAAGCAAAGTGAAGGTATCACCATCAGCTATTTTTACTGCTTTTCCCTTCAATATCTGAGCAGACAAAAGCAACGGAAACAAAATTAATATGGTAAAAATTATTCTTCTCATTGATTAAATAATTAAGATTCTACAACTTTATCTTATGCACCATGTTAGTTCTTTGGTTGCAAAGATATGAAAAAAAATCAGATTTTAGTGCAAGATAGCCCAGATTTAGGGGGATTTTGTAAAAAAACACGGCAGATTTTCATGAATTTGTTGTTTTTTTAGGTAAAAAAAACGGAAAGTTGCTATTTTGACATATTTTTTTGCTATTTTTGTCTCAAAAATATGTACAATCTTCTAAATTTAATCTACTATGAACACAAAGAATGAAAAACCACTATGGCTTGAGTTGAGAAAAGAGTATATCGATGATAATTTTGAACAGCTGCTGATCTATTTACGGGAAAATAGTTCAAAATCACACGAAGACGTATTCTACCAAACAACCATAAACCTCCTTAAGGAACGAGTCGCTGAGCTATCTCAAAAACTTGCTTCAATACCTATCTTTGAAGAACAAGAAGACAGTTCTATAACAATATTCAACATAAGACTACTTGCAGCCTATCTTCTTGTATCTCCTGACGATTCTGTAGCGTTGCAGGCTTATGTAGCTATGATGAGTGAATTACAGAAGCTTACCCCAAAATTTTCTGATGATATAATCCAAACTACCATTGAACGCCTTAAGCATCAAAACATTCAGAATATCGGTTTTTCATGGTCAGAAGTGATTGATTTCAAAGAAGAAATGTTTGCTTTTTGTGCCATTACGAATTGTAAATTTAAAACAAAATTATTAAAACCAATTACATATGAACTGTTTGGTACAGCCCTACTTAATGCCAATGGGCTCTATCTGACATCAGAGAACAAAACAAATGCTATCAAACTTCAAAATGCAGGAGCCAATTCCCTTGACACTGGCGTAGGTGTTACCGTTCGCACAGCTTCAGGTGAAAAGTTGAAGCAAAGCGACTCAAACAATCTCCCGGCAATGGATGATTTCGTAAATTCCATGGTTCTCGACATATGGAAAACACAGAGGAAAAACAATGTGTCACATAAATATCATTATGTTGACGGTGATGATGTTATAGTCAGAATTACGGAGATTGACCATAGTAAAACCATTCATGTAGAAACCGTTGACAGCAAGTATGAGAGAATATCAGGGACGATACATTTCGAGAAGCCAAACTTTGTGTACTACACAGCTACACTTTTTCCCAAGTACCTACAAGTTGGCGATTATCTGCAAGCTACTATAAGTAACACAGACGATAAGCTTTTTGACATAGAATCTCATTTCATTAAGTTCGTTGTCGAAGACTGTCGCAACGAATATGGTAAAAATGAACTCCATGCACGTCTTGCCTACAAGAACAAGAGCTCGCTTGTATGGATTAACGAACGAGGTACATTCCTATATTCAAGATACACAGACAATTATCAGATAGGAGACTATGCCAAGCTTCAGATAACAAACTACTGTAATGGTAATGAATATGGAAAAATCCATACTCAAATCATCGAACCATTTGAACCTTCCGAGGAAGATATTATAGATTTTGAAAGCATCAAGAAGGACTGTATCGTCGGTTTTACAGAGTCAACGGTAATACCAAAAGATCTTATGGAGAAGGAGTCTGATCAGGAACTTTCCCCTATTATCCTTCGTCTTATAGCACGTCAGTTCTTCTACCATCAGAAGTCTCTGCTGAAACCATCAGAACGCTACACATTCCTTGCAAATGCACGTATCATTTTAGAGATAGCAGACGATGAGCTTGCAGCTTCATACATCAAGTTCGCAAGTTCATATCTTCGTGCTTTGGTTCAGTTCGTTAGCAATGACTCCATCAAAACCATAAACCTTGAGCCAGAAAAAGAATATGCAGAAGCAGAAGATACCCTCATCAGACTCTCGATCGTACAAATTCTCAAGGAATATGGTAAGAAAGACAATTCTCAGATCCTTTCAGATACCATAGCCGATTATGAAGAGGAAATGCCAATTCTTGCTCGTCTTGCACGATTAGTTCAGACCGCAAACTCCATGCAAGGAATCATGTCAGATGCATCTGTCAATGTCATCAAGCGTGAGATAATCAAGACTCTCTCTCTTGAAACCGAGAATGAGACAGACCTTGAAGACGGTGGCAACTATCTTGGTATAGAGAGCGGAACATTAGAGTTCAAGTCATCATTTGTTTATCCATCCAATAACAATATGCAGCCTAATGAGACTGCTCAGGAACTGAATGTCTTCCGTGGTATCTGTGCCTTCCTAAACTCTACTACAGGTGGCATATTATATATAGGAGTCAATGACCAGGGATATGTTGTTGGAATAGACAACGATATGAAATACCTTCACTTCAGCAGCATCGATACATATATCCGTCATATCCAGGACAGAGCAAAACACTACTTTGATCTCGACGGCATAGTCCATATCCGTATCGAACCTGTTTACGAAAACCGTGTCATAGCCATCCATGTAGAACCACACCCTTATCGTGTTGTGGAACTCAATGGTATTGCCTACCTGCGTGTGAATGCAGAATCACGTGAGATGCCAGAGAAATTAAAGCAGGAACTAATTGCGAGCAAGGTATTCAAGGACAAGAATAAGGCAGCAGCAATATCACAGTTACAACATGCTGTCTCGCATAAGAAATGCGTCATTCTCCACAATTATTCATCTAGTAATAGCGGCAGTGTGAAAGACCGTTTTGTAGAAGCATACGAAGTACATCCAGATGATGATCTTGTTATGTGCTATGACCGTGAAGCAGCTAGCGGCAAGAAGCAGAAAGTCTTCAAGATAAGTCGTATAGGATGGGTAGAAATCAAGGAGGACAGTCCTTGGGAATATCCTATGTCGCATGAAAAAATAAATGTAGATGACTTCCACATGTCAGGCAATATCCCGATAAAGGTTAACCTAGAACTTGACCTTCTTGCCAAGAATCTTCTTGTAGAAGAGTTCAAACGTTCAAAGGAGCATCTCATCCAAAACAAAAACCATGAAAATCAATGGTATTACGTTGCCAACGTATACAACATTGCAGGCATAGCACGTTTCTACTTAGGTCTTGCCGAGCACATAAAGATACTTGAAGCTCCAGAACTGAAGGCATACGTTCAAGAATACAAAGAAAAGTACTTGTAATTTTAATGAATGCATAAGTCGTATTCAAAGTATTTATCGATATGTGAACACATTACGTAAAGCCATAGAGAAAGAGTATATGATTGGTATGACAGTGAATGACAGATGTAAAAAAATAGTTAGACTAACATCTACACCGATCTGGAAAACGGAGATAGAATATCAGAAATAAAAAACAACAAAATGAAATCAATTATCTATTTTTTACAGGCTTTTCAATAAGTACATTAATACTTACACTTATATATTGTACAATTCATAGTACCCCACAAATAACCATGGAGCATGTTTCGTGGTGTATCTTGGCGTTTATATTTAAGTATACCAATACATGAATTTATCCATGGATTGACATGTTGCTATGTCTCTAAAAACAATTACAAAAGCATATCTTACGGTATAAAGCCACAAATTTAAGGCATATTGTAAATACACGTTTCCTATAGAACCGAAAATGAGGAAATATGTGATTATTATGCCATGTATAATACTTGCGGTCATTCCAGCTATCGTAGGTTTGTTGATCGGTAATCCTTCACTTTGCATATTCTCAGTTTTAAGCTTTGCAGGATCATCAAAAGATATACATAAATACATAAAAATCACAGTTTATCAGCAATAGTATTATTTGCATTTTTCTTGTATCTATAAAAAACAAGAAAAAGTATAATTTCCGACAATAGTATTGGTCTGCGAACTATATATGTTTGTGGAGTTGTTCCTGGCGACAACCCAATTTATATCTTTGGCGCGGAATCCACTTGGATATATAATCTGACTTCTGCTTTACTATAAACAAGGAAGTTACCAAGATACAATAATAGCAACATAGCAATAACTCATGCTGTTACCATATGAAGAAAACTTTGTTTTTGTTCATTTTGAACATATTCGATAATTACGTTGTGCTAAATAAATATTATTGATGTAGAAAACGCAAAATGTTAGTAATGCGAAATCTATTCTTTATACATCTTACCCTTTAGATTTTCAAAGAATTCTATAGCTAAAGGATAATTATCTTTGGCGGCTTGTTCCATGTAACTCATACCTCTCTGTACTTTATCAGGAAGAATTGCATCCAAGGAGTTCTCCAAACACATAACAGCAAGTAAGTAACGAGCTGGAGTATAAGCCTGATTCAATGCCTTTTCGTTCCATTCAAAAGCTTTTGCAACGTCTCTCTCTACTCCATAACCATAATAAAATGACTCAGCCAAGGATTGCCATGCTTTTTCGATGCCATAATTTGCCACTTCCTCAAAAAGACGATTTGAAGTAGCGAAATCTTTCTTCTCTTCGCGATAATATCTTGCGAGGTTACATTTGGCATAATTGCTACCCATATCAGATGCTTTCTGCCAAAATTCTACGGCTTTGTTTATATCCTGTTCAATATATTCATTGCCTATTTTATACAAAGCATGAGGTTCCTCAGCTTCGGCTGCCTCATTATAGATTTTCGTAACATTTATTTTCCCATCCACAAAGTCCTCCTCACTCATAATGTGTTTCAAAACTTCTCCGTCTTGCTCGTCACCAAATCCATAGGCTTCCAATGCCCAAAATTTTGCCACAGCATAATTCTTGTCAACTCCATCCTCACCGTTCAAGAATAAGATCGCATATCTAGAACATGCTGCTCCATATCCCTTTTCTGCTGATCGACGAAGCAATTCTGTACTTCTTGCTATATCTGGTTTCCCTCCTATATCTCCCCGATGATAACTAATTGCAAGGTTGTACATAGCTTGTCGTTCACCCTGAGAAGCTGCCTTTTGAAGCCAATACATGACCTCATCATTATGGTCATCATTATGGTCATCATTATAACGCATCGTACCCATTACCATGAATAACTGCGCTACTGCATGACCTCTCTCGGCTGCTTTTCGATAATATTCCAAAGCCTTTTTATTGTCTTGAGGGAGCATATAGGCTCCGTTTTGATATGCAATGCCTATTCTGAATTGCTCATCTGCAATAAGATTGCTTTCATCTGCTTCAATGCACATACCAAGGTAAGGGTTATTAGTAAAAGACTTCTTACCTAAACTTTTGGATAATAATGGTTGTATAAGATGTTTGTAAAAAAATCCCATGTATTTGAATATTTTTAAGTTAAAAGAATAAATGATTCTATTCGCTATATATAGTGTTATCAGGATCTTAATATTACTTACTTCCTCGGTTAAATCATCGAGGTGATAATTATGTTAGCGAGTAACAAATAGTTCATATAGTATCATATATCGGGACATCGCATTCTTGTTTGCAGGCATATCTATATATGTCAAGGCACGATTCGGTTATGAGCTTTTTTTAATAAAACGTTTATAATCTTGAATTATTGTTTTTTTGACCTTTTAACAAGCCTCTTCTATACATTATCTTATCCTCTTGTGAATGATACTAGTGAAAACTCGTAAGAAAACATGTTTAAACCTTGATTGTCAAGAATTCATTAATATCTGTCAGATAGTTGGGACTTCGATGCTCATACTTCACATGCCATCCTCTCCCGAATAATCCATAGAATCTCGGTATGTCCTTCTCTCTCCGCACAGAATTCAATAAATAATTAGGGAGACTTATTGTCTACACAATCTACATATTTTTAGTAATACCACACGACAATGAAAGGGTAAAGGGAAAAGAGTAAAGGGAAAAGTAAAAAACAGGCCACATTTCACAATGTAGCCCGTCTTCAAAATGGTTTATTCAAAAGTTTTTCTGGTCACACAAATTATGTGTGAAGGTTACATTTATCTCTGTACTAATATCACCTAATTTTGTTGTAACCATACTTTGCCACATCGCCAAGTTCCTCCTCGATGCGGATGAGCTGGTTGTACTTTGCCATACGGTCGGTACGTGAGAGTGAACCCGTCTTGATCTGACCGGAGTTGGTGGCAACGGCAATGTCGGCAATAGTAGTATCTTCTGTTTCGCCAGAGCGGTGTGAGGTAACGGTGGTGTAGCCATGACGATGTGCCATCTCGATAGCGTCAAGTGTCTCAGAGAGTGAGCCTATCTGATTGACCTTGATGAGGATAGAGTTGCCGGCACCCATTGCGATACCCTTCTGGAGGAACTTCACGTTGGTAACGAAGAGGTCGTCGCCTACAAGCTGACAACGGTCGCCGATGCGCTGTGTGAGCTTTACCCAGTTCTCCCAGTCGTTCTCATCAAGTCCGTCTTCGATAGAATCGATAGGATACTTGGTGATGAGCTGTTCGAGATAGTCAATCTGCTGCTCGGCTGTGAGCTTCTTGCCGTTAGGGTCCTTCTGCTTACCGTTCTTGAGCTGCTTATAGTCATAGAAATACTGACCATTCTCAACAACTGAGAACTCACTTGAAGCACAATCCATTGCAATCTTCACATCCTTTCCTGGCTCATAGCCAGCATCTTTGATTGCCTGACAGATAGAGTCGAGGGCATCCTCAACACCGTCAAGAGCTGGAGCAAAACCACCCTCATCTCCAACGGCAGTAGAGAGACCGCGCTTCTTCAGCAACTTTGCAAGGTTATGGAACACCTCTGCCCCCATACGCACAGCCTCCTTGATAGATGGAGCGCCTACAGGACGAATCATGAACTCCTGGAAAGCGATAGGAGCATCAGAGTGTGCACCGCCATTGATGATGTTCATCATTGGAACTGGCAGGGTATAGGCATTGGCACCGCCGATATAACGGTAGAGAGGGATGTTGAGTGCCTTTGCAGCAGCCTGAGCCACAGCGAGAGACACGCCGAGGATAGCGTTTGCACCAAGACGGCTCTTTGTAGGAGTACCGTCAAGAGCCAGCATCTTCTGGTCGATGGCACGCTGTGCAAAGACATCATCACCGATAAGTGCAGGGGCGATTATCTCGTTCACGTTTGCCACAGCCTTCAATGTGCCCTTACCGAGATAGCGACCTTTGTCACCATCACGAAGCTCAAGAGCCTCGTTCTCGCCAGTACTTGCGCCAGAAGGCACAGCAGCACGTCCCATTACACCATTTTCAAGAACTACATCCACTTCTACGGTTGGATTACCGCGTGAGTCAAGGATCTCACGACCTACGATTTTCTGAATTTTCATCATGTCATTTACAATTTTCCATGTACAATGTACAATTTGTTTTTTACTATTTGCGAGTGATTTGTAATGCAAAGTTAGATGATGTTTTCCTATTGTGCAAATAATGGAGATAAATGCGAATGAAAATACATACATGTGAGTATGCCAGAAATTCCATGATAATAGAAAATGATACCAAGAAATTAGTATTTTACGAGGTAAAAAGCGTTTTTTTCATAGGAATATCTTGTGGGCAAGGGAATTTATGAGTAACTTTGCACTTGTCAATTGAAACGGGCGCCGCTCTACGAGTGACACACCCTATTGACTGCGTGCGAGGTGCTAAGCACGTTGTCATTCGAAAATCCAAAGGTTAGAGGTTAGGGGTTAGAGGTTAGAGTTTTTTAGCCTTTGACTTTCGCCTTTTGACTTTAGTCTTTCGACTATAAAATTTGATTTATGAAATATACTTTGGCAGATAAGCTGATGTGGAAGTTCATGCAAGGCAGATGTTTTAAGGTATTGCGTGAAGAGTGTCCTGAATGGGATATTGACAAGCTTAGAAAAGATGCAAGGAAAAGATATCAGGAAATAGTTGATGCGACTCCCTCCATTGGCAGTTATCGGGAGAATAGCTTGAAGAAGAATCTCACAGGCGGTATGGTATGGATAGCTATCTACGAGATTGCAAAGGAGAGATATGGCGAGCGGATGTCGATTCCTCTCTATGAGAAGATGTGTCGCGCTTCCATCTCCAATCCTATGATGCTCAAGCTGGCAGGATTGGCGAAGCCTTTCACAAGGAAATTCCAGGAGGGAATTATGAAGCGTTCGGAGCGTGAGAACCGCATCGACTCGCCGTATAATTGGCAGGCGCATTACAAGCTGGGTAAGGAGGATGAGGAGTTCACCTTGTATTATACCCGTTGCGGGTTGTGCCAACTGGCACGTGAGCGCGGGCATCTTGATATCCTACCAGCTATGTGCCTGACGGATTATATCGTTTTTGAGGCTATGGGGGTGATTCTTCATCGTGACAAGACTCTTGCCTCGGGCGACGACTGCTGTCATTACTACATGACGAGACCCGGCTCAGAGGCGGAAAGACGATGGCAGGAGGAACATCCGGAAGGGACGAGAGTGATAAAGTGAAAAATGAAAAAGTAAAAAATATATCCATCCCCTTCGCTCTCCGCTCTATGGGGAGGGAACTTGTAATTCTAATAAATGAAATGAATATGTTGAAACCTGATTATGGGAACTGGATTCCCAAAAAGTTATTGGCGCTGCTATATTCTGCGTGCCTTGCAAGTGCAGTTCTCTTGTGCGTTGCTGTCAATTGTGAATGGTGGCTACCTCTTGCTGTATTCTTTGCCGTATTTTTATGCGTTTCTTTGTTCTTTGCCTACTATATGACGGTGTTCTATCGTGCCTTCTCATTCAGCGGTGGCGGAATGATGGGTAAGGTACACGAGTATGTTGCGCAACACCTGTCGTGGACTGGCAATGGCAGACTGCTTGACGTGGGATGCGGAGCAGGTGCTCTTACCATACGTTGTGCCAAGCGATTTCCACAGGCGGAGTGTACAGGCGTAGACTACTGGGGATTCAAGTGGGACTACAATCAAAGCATGTGCCGACATAATGCAGAGGCAGAAAACGTAAATGAGAGATGCAAGTTCATGCACGGAGATGCTAATCATCTCGAATTTGAAGATGAGAGTTTTGATGCTATTGTAAGTAACTTCGTGTATCATGAGGTGAATGATGGAAGGAGCAAAGAGGAACTGTTGCGCGAGACATTACGTGTATTGAAGAAAGGTGGCTGTTTCGCGCTTCAGGATCTGTTCGGGCAAAAGTCGGTATATGGCGACTTCCGGCAGATTGTGGAACGTTTGGGAAAAGATGTGGTCTCCGAGATACACTATGCTGATTCGTGCAAGGAAATACCAATTCCTAAATGGATGCAGGTACCAGGAATGTTGACAGGAGTTGGCATCATATATGGGAAAAAGTGATGCCCGATAGTAAATGATTAACACAAGATCTTCCGCGAATGTTTCGAGAAATCTTAATTTGAGAACATACAACTTGGGACGGATGGAAGATTTGTGTATTTTAAGTTTCAGTTCAGGAATAATAAAAGTATGAAAAGAATGATTTCACTTTATGCAGCAATGCTGCTTACGCTTACTTCTTATGCAGACGATGTAATGACGAAGCAGTCGGACGGAACGTATGTAGTAAACACCACGACTCTATGTCAGGCACGTGGCTATCAGTCAACAACACCAGTAGAGGTGTATATCAAATCTGGTAAGGTGGTGAAGATTGTTCCTTTGAAGAATACCGAGACACCGGGGTATTTCAAGAAGGCAGTAAAGGGTTTGCTCGGTCTGTTTGAAGGACTGAAGATTGCCAAGGCACAAGAGCTGACCGAGATTGCCAAGGTTGACGGATGCACAGGTGCCACGATGAGTACCAAGGCTCTCCAACAGAACATCAAAGCAGCGTTGGAGTATTATAAGAAGAAGCATTAAAGGCCCCTTCCCTGTCCTGCGGACATCCCTTCCCCGTGGAGGGGCAGGGAGGCGCATTGCTACTCTACGAACATCAATGAAATTTAGACTATCCCAAATCATCGAATCGGCTCCCTCCCTACGGGGGAGGGCGGGGGGAGAGGCCGTAGGGGTCTCTTTTCTCAGGCTTCTCACTATCCTCCTCATCCTTCTTGCCATTGCTGCACGTCGTGATATGCAGGTGGTGGGATATAGCTTTGAACAGAAGGAGATGGTGGCTGATACCATGACTTTTGCGGCTGATACGATGGTAGTACACACAGCGTTACTTGCCGATGATGTGTTCGGATATTCAGGAACGACACCGCTGGATATCTACATATTAAACGATACGGTTGTGAAGGTCGTTCCGCTTGAGAACACCGAGACACCCGAGTTCTTTGCAGAGGCGGTCGGGATAGCGAATTCTTGGAATGGTAAGAAGGTGAGCGAAGCCTATACCATGCCTGTGGATGCGGTAAGCGGTGCCACACTTTCCTCAAATGCGATAATAGAGAATGCACGTCGGGGCTTTGCATACGCCTCGAAACATAGTGGGCAGGGGACATCATTAGACCTGTCGGTAAAGTTCGTGCTGACATTGCTCGTGCTGCTCGCTGGCATGATATTACCGATTTTCTTCCGTGCGAAGAATATGCGTACCGCCATACTGGTGCAGGATGTTGTTGTGCTCGGGCTTTGGAGCGGCACTTTCATCAGTTACTCGATGCTTGTGGGAATAGCATCTAACGGGCTTCCCCTGACATCCATTGCATCCCTGGTTCCTATCCTACTCCTCATCGTTGCCTTTATCTATCCGCTATTTGGAAAGAAGGCTCACTACTGCACACATATCTGTCCGTTTGGGGCGGCTCAGGAACTTGCGAACCGCATTCCTTGCAAGAATGTGAGACTTGGTGCAAAGACTATTAAAGTGCTGACAGAGATGCGCAGAATCCTTTGGTGGATTCTCACGCTTCTGATGCTTCTGGGAGTATGCTTTGAGTGGATGGATTATGAGCTTTTCATAGCATTCATTTTCAGCTCCGCAAAGAATATCATTATTGTCTTTGCCATAACAACGCTGATTTTATCAGTTTTCACACCACGGCCTTACTGCCGTTTCGTGTGTCCGACAGGTTATCTTTTGAAATTATCGTTTCCTCACAAAAGAAAATAAATTATACAAAGAAGATATTGTTAGTATCCATTTCAAAGATTTGTGTTTACCATGAAATAATTGAGTATCAAACAAATGATCTACGTCAAGAGAAACGAGTGCAAGTGATTGTACTCGTTTTTTTATGCTTACGAACAAATGGAAACAACATTAATTATTAGTTGCATGAAAACAGCCGAAAAGTGATACCAACTAGTAAGTATTGGCCATACCAAGTTATAAGTATTTTGATATTTCAAGGTAAAATTTCATTAAAAAATATTTTGTAACTTTTCCAAAAACGTATAATTTTGCACTCGGAAATCAGAGACGTGCGCCTGCTTTTTTTTGTAAATCTAGGCTTACACCGCTCTTTTATCAAAAGACGCTCAAACGTGCGAGGATGCTTCGCACGTTGTCACTTGAAGAAAGGAAGCCCCCCTTGGGAAGGCTTGGTTAGACTTTTTAATATGGATAACAAAAAATATATTTCACTACTCGCGATGCTTGTATCGGTTGCGGCAAATGGTCAGACCAATAGCAGAAACGACAGCACGCAGGTAAACTCGAAGGAAGCAAAGCTGAAGGAAGTAACCATAACCTCACGAAAACCAGGAACGATGAGATTAAGTGGGGCAGAAAACGGGATATGCATAACAGGTACGGAACTGAAGAAAGCCGCCTGTTGTAATCTGGGTGAGAGTTTCACCACTAATCCGTCGGTTGACGTGGCATACGCAGATGCAGCCACAGGAGCAAAGCAAATAAAACTGCTCGGTCTCTCTGGAAGCTACGTGCAGATGATGGCCGACAACATACCAAACTACCGAGGTCTTGCTGCTCCCTACTCATTAGGATATGTGCCTGGCACATGGATGAGCGGTATACAGGTAAGCAAGGGAGCAAGTTCGGTAAAGAACGGTTACGAGAGCATCACAGGACAGATAAACGTGGGATTCCTCGACTGCAAGGGCATTGACCGCGTTGATGCACAACTATATGGCAACAGCGACCAGCGCATAGAGGCTAATGCAGATGCAAGCGTTCACCTCACCGAAGGACTTTCCACAGGATTGTTGCTTCACTATGAGGATCGTCTCAAGGACATGGATGACAACAACGATGGTTTCATGGATGACCCTAACGTGCGACAATATAATCTTATGAACCGTTGGGCATACGTCAGCAAGCACTATCTCATGCACGCTATGGTGTCGGGGTTGAAAGAGAACAGGAAAGGCGGTCAGATGTCGCACGGCAATAATCTCCCATTAGCCCACGCCAATCATCCTTACTTAATTAGCACCGAGACCGACCGCTATGAGATGCATCTGAAGAATGCCTATCTGGTGGGTAACGAGCATAACACCAACATCGCTCTCATGCTTCACGGCAGTTTCCACCGTCAGGATTCGGAATATGGCATAAAGCAGTACGATGCAATACAGCGTACAGCATACGCCTCGCTGATATTTGAGCATGACTTTGACGAGCACCACTCGCTATCAAGCGGATTGAGCTACGTGCGCGACTATTACAATCAGCGACTATATGGAGTAAGCTCCGTAAACTGTGGCACAGAATCGGAGAACGTTAGCGGAGCATACGCACAATATACGCTCAATCTTGACAAGAAGCTGATTGCGATGGTAGGTTTGAGAGGCGACATTTCATCAGAATATGACGGTTTCGTCACTCCAAGAACCCACATTAAATGGGCACCCAACAAGAACATCGCCTTGAGAGTATCGGCAGGCAAAGGCTATCGAAACTGTCATGCTTTGGCAGAGAACAACTACTTGCTTACAAGCGGACGCACTCTTCATATAGAGAACGACCTAAAACAGGAAGAGGCATGGAACTATGGAGTATCAGGAATGTTGCGATTCCCAGTCTTCGGAAGAGGAGTGACGTTGAATGCCGAATACTACCGCACTCAGTTTGACGAGCAGGTGGTTATCGACTACGACAGCAATCCGAGCGCTATCTCAATCCATAATCTAAATGGCGGAAAGAGCTACTCCATCACGTTTCAGGTGGATGCTACTTGTATGGTGTTCGAAGGTATGACCATCACGGCAGCCTACCGTCTCAACGATGTTAAGTGCACATTCGGCAATGCTGGACTTCTTGAGAAGCCACTCACGAGCAAGTACAAGGGACTTATCTCCGCAAGCTATAAGACTCCACTCGCACTCTGGCAGTTTGATGCCACCCTACAGCTCAACGGCGGTGGACGAATCCCTGCCCACTATGATGCGAACAACCTCATCAACGAAAGCCGTTTCCACTCATACGAGCAGCTACAGGCTCAGATAACCCGAGAGTTCAGGCATTTCTCCGTTTACGTAGGTGCAGAGAACATTACGGCATTCCGTCAGAAGAATCCGCTTATTAATGCGGAGAATCCATGGGATAGCAGCTTCGATCCAACCCTCGTTTGGGGACCAGTCAAAGGACGTATGTTCTATGTAGGAGTAAGGGTGAATTTTGAGAAGATATAAGCAACCCCTTTTCCTGTCCTTCGGACATCCTTTCCCCGTAGAGGGGCAAGGAGATAGTATTTCCAATAAAAGGAATTGTCAACAGTTTAATTATAAATATTCTATATTCCCCCATACTGCGCGAGCCTCTTGCCCCTTCACGGGGAAAGATGTCCGCAGGACAGAAAGGGGTCTTGCTAATATGAAAAAAATTATCTCAATAGCTGCAATGACATTAGCGACTATGACATTGGCAGCAAAGGACATCAAGACTGTAGTAGTCACCACAACACCGATAATGTATTGTGAGAACTGCGAGAACAGAGTCAAGAACGGTATGCGCTTTGTCAAGGGTGTGAAGAAAATCGAGACAAGCGTACCAGATCAGACAGTAACGATAACCTACGATGCAGACAAAAACAGCGAGGAGGCTATCATCAAGTCTTTTGACAAGATTGGCTACAAGGCTGAGAAGGTAGAAAAGAAATAAAAGCCTAACCAAGCCTTCCCAAAGGGAAGGATGTTAGATTGTAGAATCAACCATTTTATTTTTCAATTTATTTTTCAATCATATTTAGTAACCAAGCCTCCCCTTTAGGCGAATAAAGGTATATCGCATCCCTCCTTTTTGTGGGGGGATAAGGGGGGCTTATTAACCACAAAATTTTAGTCATTATGAGAAAAGTATTAGTTATGCTGGCAATGATTGCCGCTGTTTCAGGAAACGCATTCGCACAGTCTTCAACCTATCAGGTACGCCTTGAGCAGATGCATTGTGGTGGTTGTTCAGGCAGAGTAAAGCAGGCTCTCACAGCCGTTGATGGTGTTCAGGAAGTAAAGACAGACCTTGAGAAGAGGATCGCTACAATCAGCTACGATGCAAGCAAGACTAGCGGAGATAAGCTTCTCTCTCTTCTGAAGACAACAACAAAGTTCACAGAGGCATACGCTTACAATCCTGACGAGGTTATCGAGCGTAAGGCTATCTTCCGTGCCGGTCAAATTCGCTGTGGCGGTTGTGCTTCAAAGATTAAGAAGAGCATTGGCGAGGTAGCTGGTGTGCAGAATGTAGATGTTGACGTAGATAAGAAGCTCGTCACAATTCAGTATGACGCTAACAAGGTTAGCAAGAAGGAAATCGTTGACGACTTCAAGAAGGCAGGCTATTTTGTAACTGCAGGCTACACCAACGATGTTGTTAAGTATGCAAGCTACACAGTAGAGACTGCTAAGGGTCGTGCTGCTCAGGATGCAATCGCAAAGCTGAACGAGGTTAAGGGCATTCTCGATGTTAATATCAACCCAGAGAATGGCTACACAGCTATCAGCTACAACACCCGCGTTATTGCTGATGACTCAGCCCTTGCCAAGGCTATTGAGACTGCAGGATATAAGGCACAGACGAATTAAGCAACCCCTTTCCCGCCCTGCGGGCACCCTTCCCCCATGAATGGGGAAGGGAATAGTATTTTCAATTCAAGATAACTTTTTTACTTTATACGAGTCTTCCTAAAAGGAAAAGGCATATACGCTTTTTGTGTATAAAACATCCTTCCTTTTGGGAAGGCTTGGTTAGGCTTCTTTATATGGTATTCATAAATTATATCAACAGGCATCTGCCTGCTGTAAGGATTGTATTTGCCATAGCCCTACTCGCAATATCGGCACAATATGCTGGAGCACAAAATATTAAGGGCTATGTACTGGATAAGAATGGTGACGGTATAATTGGTGCTACCGTCGTAGTAAAAGGAACTACAATTGGTCAGGCAACTGACGTAGAGGGAGATTTTGAATTTTCACTTCCAGAAAACACTAAGTTCCCTGTCTCTCTCGAAGTTTCATACATCGGACATGAGAGCAAGAACATCGTTGTACGTAATGCCAACGAGGCTAAAAAGGAAATAATCGTTACACTATATGAGGAAAAGAACCAGCTCAACGACGTGGTTGTCATTGGCTATGGTCATTCATCAAAGAAGAACCTTGTAGGCTCTGTTGCAAAAGTTGATGGCGATGATATTGTAATGCAGACAAAGGATGCGCCTCTCGTGGGAATGCAGGGCAAGGCTGCTGGTGTCTATATCGAGCAGGCAACAGGTGTGCCTGGCGGTGGTGCCTCAACTATCAATATCCGTGGTAAGAACTCCTTGACTTCAGGTACTACCCCACTCTACATCATTGATGGCGTTCCTTACAATGGTGCTAAGGAGAGTTACGTTGGCTATACCTCTACTGGTGCTTTAGGCCTACCTAACGTACTTGCCCTCATCAACCCTAACGATATTGAGTCTATCGAGATTCTGAAGGATGCTGATGCTACCGCTATCTACGGAACACGTGGTGCCAACGGCGTGGTAATCATCACCACTAAACAAGGCAAGGCAGGCAAGGTGAAGGTTGATGTGAGTCTTAGTGCCTCATATTCTAAGGTCACTAAGCGTCTCGACTTCCTCAACACCGAGGAATATCTCGACCTCAGACACAAAGCTGTTCAGGCAGACCTTGACAGAGGCGATATAAAGGAAAGCGACCTTAACGAGAGGAAATATCCTGACCTCTACCTCTTCGACCAAACAGCCGACTACAACTGGCAGGACAAGATGATTGGTAATACAGCTCCTGCCTACGATGCTAACGTCAAGATTTCGGGAGGTAATCAGAACACATCATTCCTCGTAAGTGGCGGTCTGTATAGCGCCTCAACTACTATCATCAGCGAAGACAAATATCGCAGATGGAATGGTAAGATGTCACTCCAACACCACTCTCTTGATAAGCGTTTCAACATGAACGGCTCAGTATCACTCATGGGACTTGATATGGATTCTGACGGAGCAGGATCACTCTACAACAAATACAACACCGCTCCTAACACTCCTATGTTTGATGAGGACGGCAACACATACTATATCCCAGGCAACAGCGAATGGGACTCTCCACTTTCCTCTCTCAACGCTATGGGCAAAAACCGCGCTTTCAACGTTGTGGGTGCTCTCGACCTGAGCTATAGCATCATCAAGAATCTCACGGCGAAAGTGAATATTGGTTATACCTACAGTAACAGCAATATGCACTTGGAATATAAGCGTTACTACTATAACCCATATAAGAAGAATCAGACCAACATAGGCTATTTCGTCAACAGTAACACAAACTCTATCAACATAGAGCCTCAGCTCTCGTATAAGCTCAGCATAGGTAAGGCACACGCTAATCTGCTTGCCGGTGCTACTTTCTATCGTACAGCCGACCATAGCATTTATCTGCAAGAACGTGAGTTCCCAAGCGATGCCTTCCTCGGAAATGCCTCTGCTGCCCCTACTATCAGCAGTCACCAGAATCCTTCGCACGAGACTCGTACCGCGTCAGTCTTCGGACGTATTCAAACCGACTGGGACAACCGCTACCTGCTCAACTTGGTGCTACGTCGTGACGGCTCTTCACGCTTTGCCACAGATCATCAATGGGGTACTTTCTACTCAGTAGGCGGCGCATGGATTTTCTCTGATGAGAAATTCATAAAGAATACCATTGGCAGTTGGTTTACTCATGGTAAGCTGCGCTCAAGCTATGGTGTTACGGGTAATGACAAGATTGACGATTATTCGTACATGACAAAATACAGCACTTGCACATATCCATACGAGGGTAACGTGGGACTCTACGTTAATCAGTTGGGCAACGAGACCTTGAAGTGGGAAGAGACAAGTAAGTTCGACATCGGACTTGAGCTTGGTTTCCTGACTGACCGAATAGTGTTCAACACCTCTTTCTACAACAACCGCAGTTCCAACCTCCTTAACAATGGATACCTGCCAAGCCAGAGCGGTTTCTCATCATTGAAGAGTAATCTGGATGCAGCAGTTGATAACAGAGGCTGGGAATTTGAACTCAACACCGTGAACATTAAGACAAATGATTTCTCATGGACAACCAACTTCAACATCTCTTTCCCAAAGAATAAGCTTGTGAGGTATGAGAACCTTGAGAGTAGTGCTGACCGCACGAAATACACCATAGGCAAGTCTATCAATCAGGTGCGTATGTATAAATACACAGGTGTAGATAACCAGACAGGTCTGCCAACCGTGGAGGATGTGAATGGTGACGGAAATATCAATTCCAACGATGACTACCAATATCTCGGAACCAGAGACCCTAAGTTCTATGGTGGTTTCAACAACACGTTCACCTATCGCAACCTCTCGCTCGACGTGAATTTCTATTTCCGCAATCGTCAGTTCCAGTACGGCTACCTCTACTATTACTATAACCCGATTGGCTGGTCGAATAACGTAACTCACGAGATGGCAGAGAACTATTGGACCACTCCAGG
>JAEEGG010002423.1_pt1 | contig 48149 bp, 39 predicted proteins | sample 9134161 | NCBI WGS metagenome assembly JAEEGG01 (sample SAMN16246543, study PRJNA631951) | gut metagenome | biome: gut microbiome; feature: rumen; material: CR-attached | host: Bos | place: Iran: Karaj | collected 2018-10
GATTAGACTGTAGGACCGAAGCAGACTGGAGGATTAAAAGGCTTTAAGGGCGTTTATAGAGATATTATGCTTTGTGGTCATGATTATTACATTACTACTTGGCTGGAAGGTGTCGGAGGTATTGACGGTCCGCTCAGAAATGTCTATCCTGAAAATGAGAGTGATCCGCAGTTTTTGATGTCATGTACCGTTGGCGATGAAGTCATCTACCTCAATGACGAATATGAGGACGGAGCTACCCCTGAGGGTTCACGAAAAGACCGCTTCGACTTCACACATACCATCAAGACAAATCCTAAGGCACCGTTTAAGCGAGAGAATAGCGATGCTTGCATCAGCTCTTCCAAGCGTGAGGTGGCTCAATCGGAGGTTAAGTCACCGAGGAGGAGTGATGAAGCACAGTCGCTTTATGGTGAATACAATGACCTGCTGTTAGGCATTCATCTTGACCCGCTCGACGATGCCTACCTTGTAAGCATTACTAACGAGTCAGGCCAAGTCGTCTATGAAAAGACCATCAATGCAGGCACCATCGTAGGCCTCAGCATCGATATCTCCGCCTACGCTAAAGGCCGTTACACCGTCATCGTGGAGAATAGCCGTGAGTCGTTCACTGGCGAATTCGAAGTGCTGACGACAGGAATCAGCGACGCCGCGCGTCTAAATAACAATGAACAAATAACAAAGAATAAACTCATCTATAACCTTCAGGGCCAGCGCCTTAGCTCCTTACAGAAGGGCTTGAACATCGTTAATGGAAAGAAGGTTTATGTAAAGTAAAACCATGCTATCAGCAACTCAACAGAAAAGTTGTAAGTTTGTAGATCAAAGTCCCCTGATCTATCCGCAAGCGCGCGAAGGTTACATCAGAAAAAGACATGCAGTTGGAAATTAAACTTAGAGGCGCAGATTTATCCACAAATTTTAATAATTGTTGTACATTTCCAGCCGAAAGTTTTGCGCTTTCGGCTTTTTTGCGCATTTTTGTCGCCGAATAGTAAAACAGACAAAGAATATGATTACAGCATCCACTACTCAGCCACTCCAGCCAGGAGTCGTTAGATCAGGGGAATACCAAAGAAAAGTCGTCATATGTCGTGGGGGAATCTATGGTCCTCGCCCCTTATATCCATCGTCCCCCATAAAGGGGGACCGATATAAGGGGGGACGGAGTACCATTAGAAGGGGGCCGTCCGACATAGATTCCCAAAAGGACGAAAAGTTGAACACAAAACAAAGAAAATCGGCAAAAAGCTTGCATTTCGCGTTTTATTTTTGTATCTTTGCACTTTGGAAGCCGGAGGGCTAATAGGTTTGAGGAGATGGTCGACTTTTCCAGTACTTTTCCGTCAGAAATCGCGGTGATTTCTTCAGGAAATCACGGCAACTTCTGAAGGAAATCACGGCAATTTCTGAAGGAAATCACGGTGATTTCTGAGGGTTTTCTACGCGAATTGCTGAAGTAATGAGCCTACCTTAAAAACAAAATACAGATCATACACATCATACAGATGTTTTCTAAAACCCTTCGCGTACCGTGCGTGCATATACGCGGTACGCGAGACATTCTTAAGAAACAAGTGTATATCTGTATATCTGTATTACACTATATCACGGTAAGCGTATCCGCTGTGACGCCTTGACTCGTATCTGAAAAGTCAGTACCTTTACATATTGAATTCGGAATTTCTAAAAAAACGGAAATTATTTGGAGATTAGAGGGAAAGTGTGTATATTTGCAGAATGAAAGAGAAACTGACAATAGTGAAAGTAGGAGGAGCTGTGGTCGAGGACGAACTGCAGCTCTCTCAGTTGTTAAAGGACTTCAGCGCCATCGAAGGGCGCAAGGTGCTGGTACACGGTGGTGGGCGTAAGGCAACAAAGATGGCGGAGCGCTTAGGTATTGAGACAAAGATGGTGAACGGACGGCGCATCACAGACGGTGACATGCTGGAGGTGGTGACGATGGTCTATGGCGGACTGGTGAACAAAAACCTCGTGGCCCGTCTGCAGGCTCACGGCATCAATGCCATAGGACTGACTGGTGCCGACGCCAACGCCATACGCAGCCATAAGCGTCCGCCCGTTATCATCAAGGACAGTTCAGCAGCAGACGGTTCCGCAACCGGTAGTTCCCTGGTTGATTTCGGCTTCGTGGGTGACGTTGACCAGGCCGACGGCCTGATGCTGAGCCGACTCATTGAGGCTGGCATTACGCCCGTCATGGCTCCGCTGACGCACGATGGCGAGGGACACATCCTGAACACCAATGCCGACACCATCGCCTCGGAGACTGCCAAGGCCCTGGCTCAGTACTACGACGTCACGCTCATCTTCTCGTTCGAGAAAAAGGGCGTGCTGCGCAACCCAGACGATGAGGACTCGGTCATCCCTGTTATCTCGCGTTACTTATTTAATGAGTATAAGGCCGACGGCACCATCTCTGGCGGCATGCTGCCCAAGATAGAGAATGCCCTCGCTGCCGTCGAATCTGGCGTCAGCCGTGTCATCATCACGCTGGCTACAGCCATCGACGGGAAGCATGGAACGATCATAGAAAGGTAAAAAGGTAAAAAAGTAAAAAGGCATTTTAAAGGTAAAAAGGTAAAAAAGTAAAAAGAAAAAGATGAAGGCCATTAGTTTCCAAACCGACATCCTGCCGCTGAAGAATGAACTTTACCGGCTGGCGCTCCGCATCACGATGAACGCTGCGGAGGCTGAGGATGTGGTACAGGAAACGATGATGAAGGTATGGAACAAACGTGACGACTGGAATCGCATAGAATCGATAGAAGCGTTCTGCCTCACCATCTGCCGTAACCTCTCGTTAGACAAGGTGCGGCGCATGGACAACCAGACGCAATCACTGGACGCCACTATTCAGCCTCTTGACCATAGAGTAGCCTCCAACCCTGAGGAACATACCGTTCAGCGTGACCGCGTCAGACTGGTGCGACAGCTTATCAGCGAACTGCCCGAAAAGCAACGCAGTTGCATGCAACTACGAGACATGGAAGGCAAAAGCTATAAGGACATCGCCACCATCCTGGGCATCAGCGAAGAACAAGTGAAGGTCAGCATCTTCCGAGCCCGACAGGCAATCAAGGAAAAGTTCATGAGAATTGAGGAATGTTGAATCATTCAACATTTTTTTCTTTTTCCTGTAACTTTCTGTTTTAATAAACGTCTTTATTATAGAAAATGCAAAAAAGTATGGACTACAAGTACATCGAACAACTCATGGAGCGCTATTGGAACGCAGAGACTTCCCTTGAAGAGGAAAGCATCCTGCGAACCTTCTTCCGTCAGGAGAATATCCCTGCGGAGATGGAGCCTCTGCGCGCACTCTTTGCCGACGAGGCAAGCCAACAGACGTTGGACGACGACTTTGACGTCCGTATGCTCGAAATGATTGGTGAGGAGCCGACTGCCAAGAGCACCAAGGCCCGCGTGGTAAGTATTAAGGAACGTCTGATGCCGCTCTTCAAGTCTGCTGCCGTAGTGGCTATCCTCCTCACCCTTGGCAATGCTGCCCAGGCACCTTGGGACAATAGTTGGAAAGGTGCAGAGGAATATGCCAACATGCAACAGGTAGACACCGTAGAGGCCGTGAGTCCCATACTCCACTCTGAGGGCCAGAGCGTTGCACGCAATCAGGCTGAAGCCATCGGCGACATCACCGACAGTACGCAGGTGATAATGGTGGAACAGCCAACTGACGAAGGATTTTAATTCTATGCTTTCTCTATAACAAATAATCAAGTTTATTTAAAACACAAATGAAACTGTGAAGTTTCAATTCTCTCAAAATTTCATAACATACTAACGGAGAGCGGGCTGCCAACTGAACATCCAGAGGCAGCCCGCTCGATTTGTAGTAAGTCCACGTAGCGTTTCATCATCGGCCGATGACGGCCGATGAGTCCTATCTTTTCACCTTGACTTCTTCGCTGATCAAGAAGTCCAGCTGGCGTTTCTCGATGTTGGCTCTGGCCACCTTGATGCGGATGGGGTCACCCAACTGATACTTATTGTGATGACGGCGACCCACAAGGCAGTAGTTACGCTCGTCGAAGTCGTAATAGTCGTCGTCCAGGTCATGCATCGACACCATGCCTTCGCAGTGGTTTTCGTCTATCTCACAGTAGATGCCATACGACTGGATGCCGGAAATGTGGGCGTCGTACTCCTGACCAATCTTGTCGGACATAAACTCCACCATCTTGTACTTGATGCTGTCGCGCTCAGCCTGCTGGGCAGTCTGCTCCATGTCTGAACAATGCTCGCAGAGTTCCTCGTACTTCTCCTGATTGGCGGAACGGCCACCGTCCAAGTATTTCGTCAGCAGGCGGTGCACCATCGTGTCGGGATAACGACGGATGGGCGACGTGAAATGGGTATAGTAGTCGAAGGCCAATCCGTAATGGCCGATGTTATGCGTCGAATACTTCGCCTTCATCATGGCACGCAGGGCAACGGTCTCGATGAGCTTCTGCTCCTTCTTACCCTGACAGCCATCCATCAGCGCATTGAGGGAACGCGAGATGGCGCCCTTCGTACCGCTCGTCTTCATCTTATAGCCGAACTTCACCACAAACTCACGCAGCGACTCCAGCTTCGTGGGGTCAGGCTGATCGTGGATGCGGTAAACGAAAGTCTTCTTGGACTTTGCATTTTGATCTTTGCTCTTTGAACTTTGTGACTTCACCTTGCCGATGTGTTCAGCGACGGTGCGGTTGGCCAAGAGCATAAACTCTTCGATAAGCTGGGTGGCATCATTGCTCTTCTTGAAGTACGCGCGAGTAGGCTTGCCGTTCTCATCGATGTCGAAGTGCAGCTCCTCACGGTCAAACTTCACGGCACCGCCCTTGAAGCGGCGTTCACGCAGACACTTCGCCAACTTGTCCAGCGTGCGCAGTTCAGACTCTCCCCCATCCCCTCCCTGCGAGGGAGGGGCGTCATTAGTATCTGTTCCCCTCACTTTCAGGGAGGGGTTAGGGGAGGGTCTCAGTATCTCCTGCACTTCTTCGTAGGCATACCTTCTATTACTCTTGATGACGGTATGTACGATGCGGTAGTCCTTGACGTTGGCTTCTTCGTCCAGAACGAAGACCACGCTGAAGCACAGCTTTTCCTCGTCAGGGCGCAGCGAGCAGATGAAGTTGCACAGATGTTCAGGCAGCATGGGGATGGTACGGTCTACCAGATAGACGCTGGTGGCACGCTTCGTGGCCTCCTTGTCTATCGTAGAACCTTCCTTGACATAATGGCTGACATCAGCTATATGCACACCGACCTCGTATAATTTACTATTTGACGATTTGCCATTTACAACTTGGCGAATGCTCAGGGCATCGTCAAAGTCCTTGGCGTCCTTGGGGTCTATGGTGCAGGTGAAGACATCGCGGAAGTCCTCGCGCCGCTTAATTTCCTGTTCGGTAATGCCGGCGTCAATCTTGTTGGCGGCTTCCTCGACATTCTTCGGATACTTATACGGCAAACCATACTGCGCCAGGATGGCATGCATCTCGACATTGTTGTCGCCTTCCTTACCCAGAACGTCAATCACCTCGCCGACGATGTTCTTCGAATCCTTCGAGGGCCATTGTGTTATCTTCACCACAGCCTTGTCACCAGTCTTGCCGCCTTTCAGTTTCTTTTTCGGAATCAGCACATCGTGGACGAAGATGTTCCCCTCCGTCACTAAGAAGGCATAGTCTTTCTCCACCTTCAGCTTACCAACAGCCTGGTCAACCTTATGGGAAAGTATCTCTACCACCATAGCCTCTTTGATGTGCTTCTCTCGGCGGGCCATCATGGTGACACGCACACGGTCGCCATTCATGGCAAACAGCGAGTTACGTTCCGAGACGAAGATAGGCTTGCCGCCGTCATCAGGTTGGAACGAGTTCTTGCCATTGGCCTTACGGATGAACGTTCCTTCCTGCACCTGTGTCTTCAGGTTCAGACGATAGGCATTGTCGCCATCCTTCGCCAGATAGTCGTCCCATGCCATTTCGTCCATCGTCTCAACAGCCAGCATTTTGGCCGGATGGGTCGAGAGTTTGAGTTTCTGGAAAATCTGCTTGAACGAGAAGGTCTCGTTCGGGTTCTGCTGAAACAGCGTCTGCAGCATTTCCACCAGACGTTGCTTGTTCAGCCTCTTACCACTCTTGTGCTTGCTCATAGTCGTACGTTGTTAAGTTTGGGGCGAAGGTACGAAGAAAAAAGTAAAAAAGCAAAAGAAATTGGGTTTTTCTTTTGCTTTTTGCACACTTATTCGTACCTTTGCAACAGATTCATTTAATCAGAAACCATCATGAAACTAAAATTGTTATTATTCATTGCTTTGAGTATGGCCACGTTGACGACGCTGGCCCAGGAAGATGTGAACATGAAATTCGGTAAACCTACCAAGGAAGAACTGACCATGACCACCTACGAGGCGGATCCGCAGGCTGATGCTGTTGTACTCTGTAAACTGACTGATGTGGAATACACCATCCAATCCGCCAACTTCCTGTTGGACTATAAAGAGAAAGTGCGCATCAAGGTGCTGAAGCCCGATGGTGCCCGGTTTGCCAAGGTTGTCATTCCTTATCAGGTAAACACGTCGTTGGGCAATTTCATCAGCGGCTCGAAGATCACGGGTATGTCGCTTCCGAAGCCGGGCGGCAGTTCCGATTCCTATTTCGAGGGTGAGGGTGTCTCCATGACCGAGGAAGTCTTGGGTGCTGGTGCTGACGAGAGCGTTGAGGACATCAAGGCTACCGCCTTTAACATGGAGGGCGGCAAGATGGTGAAGACGAACTTGAAGAAAAGCGAGATCGCGAAGAAGAAGATAGACGACGAGAACTACCAGATGGAGTTTACCGTCCCCAACGTGAAGGAGGGTACCGTGATAGAATACGAGTACAAGATTCACAGCCAACTCTTCTGGCAGTTGCACGACTGGTATGCCCAGTGCGAGATTCCCGTGGTCTATGCCAAACTGGACATGAACATCCCCAACTACCTGATTTATAATATCGAGGATCATGGTATCCAGCGCCTGACGTACACCTGTACTGCCGGTTCTATGAAGTTTAAGGTGGTCAGCGACCCCTTGGCTAATCCCATGACGGTCAACACCAACCACTACGTCTATATCGGCCGGAATCTGAAAGGCCTGCCGAAGGACAACTACGTTTGGAATGTCAAGGACAACTGGGCTGGCATTACTGCTGAACTGAAGCAGTACCGCCTGCCAGGCATGTCGCAGATGGACTTTGCCAGGACGTGGGAGCAGATTGACGGGATGATTCTCGACTCTGACGCCTTTAACCTACAGATGAAGGCTCATAGTCCGCTGCAACAGGAACTGCAGAATGCCCACATTCAGGACATTGCCGACGAACAGGAGCGGGCCGCCGCCGTATTCAAGCTGGTGACGGGTCGCATTCAGTGGGATGGCAAATACAAGCTTTGGCCGGAACCCACCAAAGAGACGCTCACTAAGGGCAAGGGCAACAATGCCGACATCAACATGGTGCTTATCCAGTCGTTGAAGGACGTTGGTCTGAATGCTTCCCCCGTAGTGCTCCGTAGTCGCGACCAGGGCATGCTGCCCTACAACTTCCCCTCATTCCAGAAGCTCAACACTTTCGTAGTTGGCATCAAGCTCTCCAACAACCAGAAAGTCTATGTCGATGCCTCATCAACAGGCGGCTGGCTGAACGCTCTGCCTGAACAGCTGTTGGTTGACCGTGCCAGGGAGGTGGCTCCCAAGAACGGTTCCTGGGCTGACCTGCAGAAGGCGTTGAAGTCGAAGACTGCTACCACCATCGAGGCTACGCTGTCAACAGACGGCACCATCAAGGGTACACAGACCACGCAGTATGAAGGTCTGGCAGCCCTGCTCTTCCGTCAGCAACAGAAGAGCACGGAGTTTGCACCTAAGGCTAAGGACAGTACGGCAGTCAATTATCAGGGTGTCGTCGCTGACGGCCAGATCAGTTTCTGTCCGTTCCCCGTTCCCCCCATTCAGGAGCATCCCTTCACGACAGACGAACGCGTGATGCCAGTCGAGTTCCCCTGTCTGTCTTCAAACGTCATCACCGTCAACATTACCCTACCCGAAGGCTATACGCTGGCCGAGAAGCCTGAACAGTACAACATCATCACTCCCGACAAGGGTATTGAAGGCCACCTGTACACCACCCAGAATGGCAGGCAACTGTTGGTGAACTACCTCTTTACTGTCAATAAGATCAAGCAGAGCCAAAACAGCTATCCGGCCATCCGCCAGATGTTCGACACCTTTGCCAACTACGGCAAGACGCTGTTAGTGGTCAAGAAGGGACAATAAGGTTTCCCCGACTGCATGGAACGATTAGCCCTACTGCATGGAACTACTGCTGCACTACTGCTGGAAGCATAAGCTATGGCCTGCTAAACCGTTGGAGACCACCGACGGCAGACAGGTGGAAGTCATTGACCCAGGGTTGCACAACCGCAACGCCGGGCCGGACTTCTTCAATGCCAAGGTGAAGATCGGCGGCACGCTATGGGTGGGCAATGTCGAAATTCACGACAAGTCCGGCGATTGGTATGTGCATGGTCACCACAACGATGCCCATTATGATAATGTGGTGCTCCACGTAGTAGGCGTAGCCGACCGCGACGTGCAGACGTCGAAGGGCGACTTCGTGCCGCAGCTGTGCCTTGAAGTGCCTGCCTATGTTCACGACAACTACGAGGAGCTGTTACGCACCGACCAATATCCACCGTGCTACAAGCTCATCCCTAACCTGACGCGCCTCACCATCCACTCCTGGATGGCAGCCCTGCAGACGGAGCGCTTGGAGCAGAAGACGGTGGCCATTCAGCAACGAGCCCGTCAGGCTAACGGCTCGTGGGAGGACGCTTACTTCATGACGCTGGCCCGCAACTATGGCTTCGGCATCAATGGAGACGCCTTCGAGGAGTGGGCGCGTCACATTCCCTTGAGCGCTGTCGGCAAGCACCGCGACGACTTATTCCAGGTGGAGGCCATCTTCATGGGACAGGCGGGACTCTTGGAACTGTCGACCGTCCCTGATCGTTATCAGAAGGACGCCCTGAACGAGGGCTACTTCGCCAAGCTGCGCAACGAGTATCAGTATCTGGCCCATAAGTTCTCGCTTCAGCCGATGGATGCCAACCTCTGGCGATTCCTGCGCCTGCGCCCCCAGAACTTCCCCCACATCCGCATTGCCCAGTTAGCCAACCTCTATCATGAGCGCAAGGCCGGCTTGTCGCAGCTGATAGCATGTCAGGATATGGCGGGTCTCAGCGAGATGATGCGCACCCACGTCACACCCTACTGGGAGACGCACTACACCTTCGGCTCAGAGAGTTTTCGCAACGCCAAGCACCTGTCGCCGTTCTCTATCAACCTGCTCATCATCAACACCTGCATACCCCTGCTCTTTGCCTACGGCCGTCATACCTGCCGCGAGGAACTCTGCGACAGGGCCTTCGACTTCCTGGAACAGCTGAAAGCCGAGAACAACCACATTGTCCGCATGTGGCAGGAGTGCGGTCTGGAGGTGAAAAGCGCTGGCGACTCCCAAGCGCTCATCCAGCTGAAGAAAGAATACTGCGACCGCAAAGACTGCCTGCGCTGCCGCATAGGCTATGAATATTTAAAGCGGAATAGCGTGACAACGGCATAACGAGAAAAAAAAAGACCTCTCCTAAACCCTCCCCTAAAGGGAAGGACTTGGATGCGAGGAAAACGACAATTAATGGAAAAATATATCTTTGAAACCCGCATGGAAGTTCGCGACTACGAATGCGACATCGAAGGCATCGTCAACAACGCCAACTACCTGCACTACACGGAACACACCCGCCACCTCTTCTTGAAGGAGTGCGGACTGAGTTTTGCCGAGATGCACCAGAAGGGCGTCGATGCCGTCGTGGCCCGTATGAACCTGCAGTTCAAGACCCCTCTGCGCTGCGACGACGAGTTCATCTCGCGACTGTGGTTAGAGAAGCAGGGCATCAAGTACATCTTCCACCAGGACATCTTCCGCGCCTCCGACGAAGCCCTCTGCTTCCGTGGCGACATCACCCTGGTTTGTCTTGTCGACGGCCGCCTCAGCGACAGCCCCGACTACGACCAGGCCTTTCATGACTACCTGAAATCGTGATAATGTGATAACGGAATAACGTCATAACGAGAGAAAAAAGCAATGACTGACGAGACATACTACGCGATAGCCCTGACCCGCATGACAGGCTTCAACCTGCCAATGGCTCTGCAACTCTACCAAGAGTTAGGCAGCGCCCAAGCTGTCTATGACCACCGCAATGACTTGGGCGACGTGCTGCCTGACAGCACCCCTCGTCTGCGTGAGGCGCTGAAGCACTGGGACGACGCCCTGAAACGGGCAGCTGCCGAGATGGAGTTCATCACCAAGGGCGGCATCCAAACGTTTTGTCTCAACGACGAAGCCTATCCTCAGCGACTGCGCAACTGCCCTGACGCACCTATCGTGCTTTATTATAAAGGTACTGCAAACCTCAACCAGCGCTACGTTCTCGATATGGTGGGCACCCGCCGTTGCACAACTTACGGCCAGGACCTTATCCGCCGCTTCATCAGCGACCTGCGCCAGCTGTGTCCGCAGGTGCTTATCGTCAGCGGACTGGCTTACGGCATTGACATCTGTGCCCACCGCAACGCCCTCGCCAATGGCTACGAGACCGTTGGCGTCCTGGCTCACGGCTTAGACCAGATCTATCCCTACCGCCATCGTGACACCGCCGTCAAGATGGTCAGTCAGGGCGGACTGCTCACCGAGTATATTAGCCAGACGGAGGCACTGCCCAACAACTTCCGACAGCGCAACCGCATCGTGGCTGGCATCTCCGACGCCACGATATTGGTTGAGAGTGCCATTAAGGGCGGCGGACTCATCACATGCCGCGTCGCTCAGGAGTATGGCCGCGAGGTGTTTGCCTTCCCTGGCGCTGTCGGCATGCCGTACAGCGAGGGATGCAACCACGTTATCCGTAACAACACGGCAGCTCTCATTACCTCTGCTGCCGACTTTGTGGAGAGCATGGGCTGGCAAACCATCAAGCAGACGCCCGAGGCCGTCGAGCGCCAGCTCTTTCCCGACCTGTCGCCAGAAGAGCAACAAATAGTCAGTCAGCTTCAGCAGACCAACGACCTACAGCTGAACACGCTGACCGTCAAGACGAACATCCCCATCGGCCAGCTCACCGCCCTGCTGTTCTCGTTAGAGATGAAAGGCATCGTCAAGCCCCTTGCCGGCGGAACATACCATTTGGTGAATTGAAAATTAAAGATTAAATATTAAAGATTAAAATAAAACATGGAAGAAGAACTGAGAACTCAAGCCACAGCCACTGTGCCCGACGATTTATCGTCGGGATCCTCCCACAACAGCGAACAACCCGAGCAGCTTGTCCTGCGGACGGAAGGACTGGTAAAGGTCTATGGTAAGCGTACGGTGGTGAACGATGTGTCGTTCGACGTCAAGCAAGGCGAGATCGTCGGCCTGCTGGGTCCTAACGGTGCCGGTAAGACGACCTCGTTCTACATGACTACAGGACTCATTGTTCCCAACGGCGGACACATCTATTTAGGCGACGAGGAGGTAACCACCTACCCCGTTTATAAGCGTGCCCGCGCTGGCATCGGCTATCTGGCACAGGAGGCCTCCGTGTTCCGCAAAATGTCGGTCGAGGACAACATCCTCTCCGTCCTTGAGATGACGGGCAAACCCCGCGACTACCAGTTGGAGAAACTCGAGAGCCTCATCAAGGAGTTCCGCTTAGAGAAGGTTCGCAAGAATACTGGCGACCGCCTCTCGGGTGGTGAGCGCCGCCGTACGGAGATAGCCCGCTGTCTGGCCATCGAGCCTAAGTTCATCATGCTCGACGAACCCTTCGCCGGCGTCGACCCCATTGCCGTCGAGGATATCCAGTTCATCGTCTGGAAGCTGAAAGACCGCAACATCGGCATCCTCATCACCGACCACAACGTCGAAGACACGCTGTGCATCACCGACCGCGCCTACCTGCTCTTCGAGGGCCGCATCCTGTTCCATGGCACCCCCGAGGAGTTAGCCTCGAACCCCATCGTCCGCAAGAACTACCTCACCGAGTCCTTCGTCCTGCGCCAAAAGGACTTCCAAGCCTTAGAGGAACAGCGCAAGGCAGAAGAGGAGGTATAGGCCGAAGGCCGCTTTAATTCAGGCCCAGGCCGTAAAGGGTAGTCCGAAGACGTCGGCGACGGCTTTAAACACCACTTTGCCCTCAACAATATTCAGGCCCTTGGCCAGCGAACTGTCATCCTTGCAAGCCTGTCGCCAGCCCTTGTCAGCTAAAGCGATGGCATAGCGCAGGGTGGCATTGGTCAGCGCCAGCGTCGCTGTGTTGGGAACGGCGCCGGGAATGTTGGCCACACAATAGTGTACGATGCCGTCGACCTCATAGACCGGCTCGCTATGGGTAGTCGGTCGTGACGTCTCGAAGCAGCCGCCTTGGTCGATGGCGACGTCAACCAACACCGTACCAGGTTCCATTAGCTTGAGCATCTCTCTATTAATAAGGTGTGGAGTCTTGTCGCCAGGCACCAATACCGAGCCGATGACAATGTCCACCGTCGGTAACTGCTGGCGGATGTTGTGCTCCGACGAATAGAGGGTATGAACATTGGCTGGCGTCTCAATGTCTAACTGCCGCAGACGAGGCAGCGAGATGTCGGCTATCGTCACCTCCGCACCTAAGCCGGCAGCCATCCGTGCGGCAGCCTCGCCAACCACGCCACCGCCCAACACCAACACCCGCGTCGGACTGACACCAGGCACGCCACTAATCAACTTGCCCTTGCCGCCTTTCGTCTTCTGCAAATAGTATGCGCCGTTCAGCGTAGCCATGCGCCCTGCCACCTCGCTCATGGGCTGAAGCAACGGCAGTGAACCATTAGGCAGCTGCACCGTCTCGTAAGCCAGACACACAGCACCGCTCTTCAGCATAGCCTCCGTCAGTTCCCGCTCACAGGCGAAGTGGAAATAGGTAAACAGCAGCTGGCCTTTCCTCACCAGTCCGTACTCAGGCGCTATCGGCTCTTTTACCTTCACAATCATGTCGCTCTCACGATAGACGTCTTCGATAGTCGGCACAATCTTTGCTCCCGCCTTCACATAGTCGTCATCAGCAAAGCCGCTACCCTCGCCTGCCGTGTGCTGCACGCGAACCTCATGGCCACGCCGCGTCAGTTCTGCCACTCCCGCAGGTGTCATGCCCACGCGGTTCTCATTGTTTTTAATCTCCTTGGGAATACCAACCTTCATCATCTTTTCAGTCTTCTTTAGTTAAACATCAAGGTTATTATGGTGCAAATATACTACAAAACTTTGTACGTTGAACTTTAATCTTTGAACTTTATGATTACCCGTTAGGGATATTTAACGCTTTAAAGAATCAACAGTCTCAAAATAGGGAGCATTTCGATTTTAACCTAACAACCTACCATAGCGGCCAGGAATGCCGATGCACACTGGGTTTGAGCATGGTAGGTTCGTTGTCGGAACCCTACCATCCAACCTAACATCGAACCTAACATGCTATAGGGATTCATGTTTAGGACATTAGGAAAAAGCAGGAACGTCGTGGAGACGTTGTAGTAAAATATAGTAGGATTTCTTTGGGATATAGAAAAAAATTCGTACATTTGCACCTACAATGTGACAACTGTCTGTGAATATACAAATGTTCCTATGATTCCCAAATTATACATCAAGCACTATGCATTAGGCATTGTCCTGCTGACGGTCCTGTTTGGCTGCACCACCGAGGCTGAGCGCAGGCAGATGCGCGCCGGCCTCGACAGCATCAACGTGCTCAACCGCACCGACCAGCCCTTCACTCCCGACGATGTCCGCCCCTATGTCGACTTCTTCGACAAAGAGGCCAAGGCCTTTTTCACCCTCCTCTCTTCAGACTCCATCCATAACGACCAGCTGCTGGCCCACTATCTCCTTGGCCGCGCCTTCCACGAGAAGGGCGACGCCCCCATGGCCCTCGAAAGCTACCAGCACGCCATCGACCACGCCGACACCACCTCCGCCTCCTGCGACTATAGACAGCTCAGCCGCGTCTACGGACAAATGGCAGAACTGTTTTATCAACAGGGGTTATACAGGCAGCAATTGGATCATGAGAAAAGTTCCATCCATTATGCATGGAAAGGAGGAGACACTCTTGGTGCACTTATGAGCTATGAAATGGAATGTTCTGCTTACAGAAATTTGAATAAGCTTGATTCTATTATTATAGTTACAGATTCTGTATATAAGATGTACAACAAATATGGTTTCCCAGACTATGCTGCAACATCTTTAAGTAATATCTTTAGCATACTCATAAATAACAAGGAGTTAGAAAGAGCAAAAGGCCTTATGGATATCTACGAATCAAAATCTCTTTTCTTTGACTCCTTAGGCAACATAGAACACGGTCGTGAGATATATTACAAGGTTAAAGGTTACTATTACAAAGAAATTGGCAGGCTTGATTCAGCTGAATACTACTTCCGCAAAGAATTAAATAATGGTAAAGACTTTAACAATCAAAATGCTGGTGCATTAGGTTTAGCAGAAGTATTCATAGCCAAGCACTTACCTGATTCCGCTTCCAAATACTACCGCTATAGTTATGATATGAACGACTCCATGTTTGCTCATAAAACAACATCAACAATCAAGCGTATCCAGTCGATATACAATTACTCTCACCACCAAAAGGTAGCTAAACAAGAGTCAGAGAAAGCATCAAGACTCATGGTGTTTATCTGGATATGCATCTGTATTATATTAGTATTGCTACTCTTTGTGTTAATTGGCATATTCATTTCGTGGAACATGAAAAACGAGAGAGAAAAAATAAAGGCTGAATACCAACGTAGTATAGAGACTATTAGCAAGGCCCAAAAAGATTTGTCCTTACTCCAATTGTATAAGGAATTGAATGTACAATTAATCAAAGATAAAGAAGAACTGATTAAGGAACAAAATAATAGGAAGAAAGATCTGCTACAGAAGAGCAAGATAAATCAAAATATTGCATCAACCTATTTCAAGTCCCTGCCAATCTATTTGAAATTTTCTAAACACATGGATAGCGGAAAGCAACCAACTAGGTCTGATTGGACAGACTTACAGGACGCTCTTTTTAACAGTTATCCTGGCTTTTCTGAGTTCATGCAGAAATACAATGATGATCTAACTGACCGTGAATACAAAATTTGTCTTTTGATAAGGGCAGATTTCAAACCTGTTGGTATTGGAAACATGTTGTGCATAGCCTCATCCTATGTAACACAGATTCGTATTGACCTTCACCAAAAGCTATTTAAAAAGTCTGGTAACTCAAAGGATTTTGATAACCATATTAAGAGAATCTTCTGAATTTCTTTTTTGTCACACATAATTATAAAGCGTTTTGACAAGGATAGAAATCTTAAAATTTCATTAACATTTTATCTGCGAAGATATATCTTGCTGACTATCAAACCTCTACGAACAAAAATTTTACTAAAATCATATTTGTTTTTTCTCATGGTGTATTGTTTGTAATTTACTAACTTTGCAGTGAATTTTAAAACAATAAAATCATGAAAAGAAGATTTCTATTATTAGTAGTAGGTGCACTTATGATGACCACTACTGCAGTGGCTAAGGTACATGTCCCGTTATCAGTTTCAGTCTATGCAGATGATGAAACACCGATGACTCATGGTCATCCCAAATCACCAATTGATCCCCCTCTACTTTACATTGAGGACTTCACTCTGTTCTTTGAGGCTTATCATCCCGACTACATTCTTAATATCAAGGATGAGGATGGTGATGTGGTGTTTACTACGACGGTCTACTCTGCTCAGACGCAGGTTGTATTGCCGTCTACTTTCTCTGGCGACTACGAAGTCGAACTCGTCATGGGTAACTGGCTATTCACAGGATATATTAATCTGTAAGTCTACGAGGGAGACTCCCTCGAAAGTATAATTCAATTTATTTATTAAAAATCATGTATTATTCATTTAAAAAGATTTGTTTTCTAACAATTACATCATTATCTTTATCCTTCATTAGTTGTTCAAGCGATTACGACATTGACAATGAAGGATCAGCAGTAGCACAGAAAAGCCTTAGCACAGGTTTTAATGCTGACACACGAAGCTATGAAGAGGCACTGGCTATTGCACAGAACTCGATTTCGATGGTAGAATCCAATGACAGCCCAACCCGAAGCACCGGCAAGCGCAGGTCAGTTAACGAAAAGGGTGGTGTATTTACCGTAGGTTCTTCATCAGCATCAACCAGAACAGCTAATGCCGCAAATGACACATTACTTTATGTATTCAACTTCAACGACGACCAAGGTTTTGCTGTTGTTTCTGCCAATCGTAACACTGAAGGGCTTTTAGCGATTACAGAATCAGGATTTTATAGTCCTAATAAAGAAACTGATAATCCCGGCTTCAACAACTATATGGAAATGGCAAAATTATATGTACAAAAAGCAACAAAGCTTAATTCGATAACAAGAAGCGAAACATATTACTGGAGATATGGCAATGATACTCTTGACTATTACCGTATAGAGCCAAAGGTACAAATAAAATGGGGACAAGAATATCATGCAGCAACATATTGTAGCAACGGGAAAGCAGGATGTGCCCCTATAGCAGCTGCTCAAATCATGTCTTATTTTAAAAGACCCTCCTCTTTTACATATACTTTTAATGGACGAGATAAGAATTTTGAAACAGTAGATTGGAATCAGCTCAATCAACATCCATATGTTTTAGTATGCCCGACACTATGCGATACCAATCCAAACATTAACAAGATGATTGGAAGAATTTGTAGGCAGATTGGTGAAAAAGCAAATAGTGAATATTTAATAGATTATAATAATGGGAATCATACTAATACCTCACATAATGACATCTTGTCCGCACTAAGGTATTATGGATATTCTACATCTGGTTATCGAAACATTCCTAATACGGAAAAAGGATTTCTTGATGATTTGCAGAACAACAAATTAATATTGATGTATGGTAAGACAAGAAGTGGTATTGGTCATGCTTGGATAGTTGACGGAGGCTTTTTCTTAAAAGTTCATAGTTATAGATATAAGAGTTTGGATGGCGTTAACTGGGAAACTTGTTGGGATGAAATCTTTACGTCACCATATAACCATGTCAATTGGGGGCTTGATGGAAGTTGTAACGGCTTCTTCATTCACGCTGTGTTTGATGCTAATTCATGTATCTATTATGATAAAGGATCGCTTAATCTTAATGGAAGTGATTTGAATTTTTACAAAGACCTTCATTATTCAACTGTGTATTAATTCTAAACGAAAATGAAAAATTTAATTTTGGCTTTAGCCTTTATAATTGGTTTGGGCATAACGTTTTCGTGCAGCAGTGGTGAGGATGATGTCATTCTAGGCTATCCTTATCCCAATCCTATACGTGTTGCAGACTTGAACCAGACTGTCCGTGAGAATGACAATGTGACGGTTAAGTCTATAGTTCCATCAAGAATATTTTGCATCAAGACAAAATATAATCAGACAGACAAAATCTCCGATGTCTATTTGAATGAAGCCCGGCACCACTGGTTAGAAGTTCAGCAGACAAACGACTCCACTTATATTTTCCATGTTCAAGTAAAAGAGGCGTCAGACACTGTAACATATCTTGAAGTTCACATCAATGGTCTTGGTCCTTATGGCATTGACACAATTACTTTCCATCTTGTACCATAAAAGAGTATGACAGAGTGCTTATGGGAATAAATCTCTATTATCCCCATGAGTACTTTTTCGGGGTGACAAGGGACAGATTCTCTCACGTCTTTTTTCATAAATAATGTTAACGCCATGCAGTCTTTTTGACGTTTGGTTATCATAAGAGAAAAGAAACAATGTTTATCTGTCATATAATGATGAAACACGTAAAGCTATTTTCAGGAATGTTGCTGTTGGCGGCAGTAGTCGGTTGTAGCAGCGGCGACGAAACGGTGCCGGACAACAAGGCGCAAAACGAGACGGGAAATAAGACTGAGACGGTATTTGTCGACGATCCAGGTCCTGCGTTGACGGCAGAACAAGAAACGATGTTCTCGAACATCCAAATTTTCAACGCAGAAAAATGATCAGTAGAACCGACCCCATGATTCCGAAACTCTACTGCAGTACCATTAGGCACTACACTTAAAATAGAAAACTGATATGTTATTTGCAAAAAAGTGGGATAAAATTTGCAACATGTTTTTTTTGTTAGTATATTTGCAGAAGTTATAATGCTATTAATAGTAGAAATAGTTTTTTTATTAATTATTAATTACAAGGTTTATGAGCAGAAAATATTTATTGTTAATATTGTTGTGCATCTCATGTTCAATACATACGATAGCACAAACAGACTATTATTACTACAAAGGGTATAAGATTCCTCTAACTCTCAATGATAACAAGGTCATAATTAGCATTCTTAAAGAATATAGTAACACCATAGAAAGCATTTACGCAAATGCCCAGATTCTAGGTACTATACGCGACAGCGACTTCGACATCCTCATTGTCGGTCGCTCTGATTACGAGAAGCTAACCACACTGGACTTCTGGGAGGAAGCCACAAAGTCCGTAATAATAACTTCAAGCTATTTTACAGAGAACAACGATGAGGTCTTTGTTACTCCATACCTGAACGTACGGCTTAAAAAGGAAGAGGATACGAACCTGCTGACGTCATACGCTGAGGAGTATGGACTCCAGATAATCAGGAATATGTCGTTAATGCCTTTATGGTATATTCTGGCTATCACTCAAAACTGCGAAAAGAATACATTGACGTGTGCAAATGAATTATTTGAGAGTGGGTATTTTGCGGAATCTGTTCCAGACATGGTTTCTTTTAATGATCTTGACCACACGGCTGTCAGTGCTATTACTATTCAGTCGCCGACGGAATCCTCCCCACTTTATGACCTCCAGGGCCGCCGGATGAAGGACCAGACCACACAAAAGGGTATATACATCCAGAATGGAAAGAAAGTAATCAGATAGCAAGTAAAGATTTCAATGCGATGAAAAGGATATATGTCTTATTTCCATTATTGCTGTTGTCTATTTGTCTTCAGGCACAGGAATACATCTCGTTGGTTGAGTGATAATACAAAAAGGTTCACAAGGTGTGTTGATTAAAAACGGATTTGAATGTGAAATGGGAGCAGAAATGATAATAGAATAAAAAACAATAAACGATATGACTAAGAGAATACTACTATTGTTTCTATTTGCCTTGGCATCTATGTCAGGCATGGCTCAAAGTCAGGCGGCTATGAGCTTTGATAATGATTTTATCTGGTGCTACAATGGTTGCAAAAGTGCAGAGTACCTCACATATCCAGCATTCCAAGAGTCATATCGTTTCGACGGCTCATATGAGAAAAATGGCAAACAATACCATGTTTTTCATTTTCAAAGGGCGTTTTTTGACAGTGGGGCTTCTATATACCCAACAGGCTATAGTTCCAACGACTTTAAAGGCCAGATTGGTGTCCGAGAAGAGAATGGTCGCGTTTATGTAGACCGCAATGAATACCTTGCCTTGCTGTCCGATGGTTCCTATTGGCAGTCAGTTGGAAACAAAGACTATCTTCCTTATCAAGAAACCGCCGATGGCGAACTTGTACTTTACGACTTCAATATGCAAGTTAATGATAAATACCCGTCTGTGGAAGGTCACGATGACATTTTTGTAGTCAGTATTGACATAGTTACAACGGAGGATAATGTTGCTCGAAAGTTATTACGGCTTAGTAATGGTAGTTCCTTATTAGAGGGTATCGGCTGTATCTACTCCTCTGGCTTATGGCTCTTCTATCTGAACCCAGGTATCGTACCCTATGAAGCTGGTTATTTGGACATCTATGCTCATCATCCACAGAATACTGGATTATGGACACCAATATACCAATGGAATGATGGCGCTCTAACGGGCATAAGCAATACTATCTCTACGAAACATACGGCAAAGGATTTCTTAGACCTTCAGGGTCGTCCGATGAAGGAACTGCCCACAAAGGGTATCTATATCCATAACGGGCGTAAGGTCGTAGTGAAGTAAAAGGCCAGAGTCCCCCGTCTTTGTTCGAGTTAAACGGAGAAACGACAGTGACAATAGGAACAACGCTAAATATAAACAACAACTGACATGAAAAGGAATAGTTTTTTTATAGTACTCATACTTTTGTTGTCCTTATCCTCAAAAGGTTATTCCCAACGACCAGAAAGGCTTTATCTCCCTGGTGACAATTGCTTGTGGTATAGCAGTTATGCCCCCAATTGGATGGGCGAATATATTTATTTGCGGAATGGTGAGACGGAACTGATTGAAGGGAAGGAGGTAGATCGGGGGACTCTGATCTGAATGGGATTGGCAATGTGATGGAAGTACAGAATTTAGACAAGAATAAAAGGAATTCAATTATCAGAGAAGTATGCAAACAGGGGGCAGGATTCAGACAGTTAGCCCGAATAACGGGGATAAGCTACGGAATTATCCAAGGAGTAGCAACAGATCACAGTCTCCTGACCTGAAATGGGGGGCATTTTGAAACCGACCTAACAACCTACCATAGCGGCCTGGAATGCCGATGCACAGAGGGTTTGTCGATGGTAGGTTCGTTGTCGGAGACCTACCATCCAACCTACCATCGAACCTAACATTAGTGTACGTTAGAATATCGATTCTACTATCTTGTCGACAATCTCGTCAAAGTATTTTTGCTTGATGCTGCCAAGGCGACGCTGGACGTCTCGTTCGATCCAAGCCGCCTGAGATGGTAGGTCTGACGCCAGATGGTAGGTTCGATGGTAGGTCTCAAAAGGACAACCTACCATGCTCAAAACCAGTGTACATCGGGGTTTCAGGGAATTATGGTAGGTTGTTAGGTTGGTTTTGAAATTGCCGTATTTTCCGCAAGATTATGATACGCGATTTTCAAAGTATTTATTGAGTTCAACTTATCCAGTACTTTTCCATCAGTTATCCAGTACTTTTCCGTCAGTTATCCTAAGGATTTCCTCAAGAAGTTGCCGTGATTTCTTGCGGAAATCACGGCAATAATTGCAACTTTTGATTGCAATATACAGAGCGGTTCACGTGTGTTGCTGTGTGTTGAAAAGAGCGTGGTTACCTGATCCTTTTTAATGTGGCTTCCATCAGGTCGTCGTTGATGGTCAGCTCTTCACCGTCCTCGCTGAGGAGCATCTTCGTACCGTCTTCGATGACGATGGCGCCGTCGATGACCCTGTAGCGTGACCAGTACTGGCGAATCTTCGCGTTGGCTTGCAACTGGGTCTGCCATAACTTGCGCTTTGCCCAGCTGATGCCTAACTGGTCGGCACGTTCCTTGTCGGTCAGGATTCTCATCTTGACCTTCATCTTGTAGCTGTCAGGAAACTCGACCGTCACGCTCATGGTGAAGATCTCGTTCATCAGGTCCTCACGTTCTTCGCGGGCCTCAGGGGTCTCGTCGGACTTGTTGGACATGAGATGAGCCACCGACATGTTGCCGTTATAGTAGATACGGCCTTTCATCTCCTGTGCCTGTACGCCGAGTGCCAGCATCAGGCCGAATGCTATCAGTAACAGTTTTTGTTTCATCTTTCCTATACTGCCATACTGCTCTGTCGCCAGAAGCGGTAAGTGATGTCTTCAAAGGTGCCGTCCATATTGCGACGGTAGAGGCGCTGGTTAGTCGTTGCCGACTTCAGGCCACCGAGGTGCTTGATGTAAGGACCTATCTTAATATAGTCGAAGTCTGACTTGTTGACTACCGAGGGGATACGGATGCGTCCGCTGTACCAGGCGACATGGAACTGCGGATGGTATTCGTGGATGTATTGTGCCAGTTGGTTGACGCCCATAGGGTCGGCGTCGCCGCCCATAAAGGCGATGCAGGTGATGTCGATGCCGTACTGTGACACGAAGTCGTCGATGGCATCGGTGTTGAGGGGCATGCCGATGTCTTCCCAGAGGTAATGGCTATGGCATCCAGGACAATGACACGGGCAATTAGAAATATTAATTGCCAGTGTCACTTCGTCCGGAATTTCTTGGAATACGATTCCAGTATTGACGTATTTAAGCATGGTTATTCTGCGTGAGCATAGTAACGGCGGGCTGCTTCCTGTTGGCGGGCCTGTGAGAAGTTGGAGACGCGCTTCAGGTATCCGATGATGCGGGTCATGTAGTCCACGTTATGCGAATGGCAGTGGGGACACTCCTTTAGATAGCGCTTGTCGATATGGCCACAGTCGTTGCAGACGGTATTGGGGATGTTGAACGTGAAGTAGTTGCAGCCCTCCTTGGCGGCGACCTTCAGCAGGTGCAGGTACTGCTCCTTCGACAGGTGCTCTTCCAGGTTCATGTGCAGGGCCGAACCGCCCGTCAGGTGTTCGATATAGGGTGCGCCGTGCAGCTTGAACTTGTCGATGACGCTCAGCGTGTCGTCCTCTACCACGTAGAAGTAGCTGTTATAACAGTCGCGCGGCACGAAGTAGCCGTCCTCGCGGTCCCACTTGGCATGCTTGACGCCGACGTTCTCGGCAGGAATCATCTCGCAGTTGAACATCACGTCCTTCGTGCGATACTGCCTGTTGTACTTCTCGATGAGTCCGAGGATGCTTTGGACAAAGTGCAGATACTCGTCGTTTGGCGTAATCTTGATGCCCATGAACTCTGCAGCCTCCACCAAGCCGTTGATGCCGATGGTCAGGTACTGGCGGGCAATGTTGATGTAGCCGGCGTCGAACAGCGGCAGCATGCCGTGGGCTTGCAGTTCCTTCAGGTTCTCGTTGTAGGCCAACTGTACCTTGTGGCAAAGGTCGATGATGGTGCCGAGGTACTCCAGATAGTCAATCTTGTGGTTGACGGCATACTGGATGCAGCGGTTCAGGTTGATGGTGAGCACCGACTTGGAACCCGTCGAGACACCACCAGCGCCGAGGGTATAGCTAAAGCCGTTGTCGGTAATCTCGTTGCGCAGACGGCAGCAGCTCGACAGCGAGTCGGCATTGTCGCTCATATAGGTAAAGAAGGAGTGTCCCTCAGAATACATCTCGGCGGTGAAGTCGCCCCACTCCTTGTCCTTGCACTCACCGTTCTCGTCGACCAGCAGAGCCATGGTCTCTACGGGGAAGGTCAGCAGGGTCTTGGTGCGCTCTTGGTTGAACCACTTCATGAAACGCTTCTGCAGCCAGGAGAGTCCATCCCAGTCGGGCTTGGAACCGTCGGGGAAATAGAACTCGCCGAAGATGCTCTCGAAGTAGTAGCGGTCGTAGTAGGCTACGTTCCAGAACACGGCCTGGTAGTTACGGGCACCCGTCGGCTGGTTCAGGGTATAGACAATCTGCTCGAAGTAGTCGGTGATGACCTTGTCGATGGTACGCTGCTTCAGGCTGAGGTCGGCCTGTTCGTTGGCACGCTTCCAGTAGTCCTGTCCCCATTCCTTGCCGATGAAGTAGTTCATATACATCAGGAACTCAGGCGTTGCACAGGCACCGCTGAGCATGGAGCTGACCATGAACACCATGTTGACGAAACCTCCGGCAAACGACTTCAGGTTGGTGGGTGCCGTGGAGTTGCCGCCAATGGCCGTCGTACCGGCGATGAGCCAGGGATACATGGTGATGGAGGCACAGTAGTTGGCCAGACTGGTCTCGTCGTTCTTATATATAAAGTGGTGTGTCAGTTTGTCAATGTATTCATCAGCCAACTGCTTGCCGTACATTTTTTTGATGCGGTCGGTCAGCAGGCGACGATTCAAACGGATAAAGTTCGACTTGGGCAGTTCGCCAATCAGCGTGGCAATGTTCTTGTGTTCAACGTTGGCGTTGGCGTCGTATTTTGAACCCGTGGCGGCATTCATGCTCTCCATGTATTCTGAAAGGAACAACATTTTCTCCAAGGTCTCGCGGTCCTCGGTGTGTTCCTGGCGATAGAGGATGAACGACTTGGCTACCTTGTAGAACCCCTCTCGCATTAAGGCTTCTTCCACTTGGTTCTGGATGTCCTCCACCTTAATGTCGTCGTGCATGTCAAGATGACTGAGCACCTTCGATACGGTGCTCAAATCAGCAGGTTCACCAACACTCTCGAATGCCTTTACGATAGCATTCATGATTTTGTCCAATGAAAAACGGTCTTTAGAACCGTCGCGTTTTGTAATGGTAAAATTCTTAATTTCCATCATATTTCTTCTTAGTTATTGACATTCTTCTTGGCTAAAGTTCTCCGTTTTGGAAAACTTTTCGGTTTTCATTTTGGAAAAAGTTTTCCGTTTTGGATAAGCCGAATCGCCTGCAAAGGTACAAAAATCCGCCAAATCATAGGCACGTTTCTTGAAGAAAAATTTGCAAAAAATAGTTAAATACAGAGGATTCGTCGTAGGGTGATGACGTTTGCCGAGGCCGAACGTCTTAGAAATAAGAGAGATAACTAAAAAACTTAAAGGACTTATGAATAACAGCAAATACTGTGGCGTGGTGGTGCCGATGGTGACTCCCGTCACTCAGGACGGACGGCTCGACGTGGAAGCCGTCAAGCGAATTGTTGATTTTTTTGTCAAAGCTGGCGTTTCTCCACTCCTGATGGGTACCACTGGCGAGGGCAACAGCGTCAGTCAGGCCGACGGCCAGCTATTAGTTGAAACAGCAGTCAAGGCACAAAGAGAGGCGATAGACCATAATTCTCAATTTTCAATGTTCATTCCATCGCCACACGCTGACCCAAGGTCAGGGAATCCTCAATTGAAAATCTATGCCGGCCTGACGGGAAACTGCTTTGCTGAGCAGGTTCGTCAGGCAGAGGTTTACACCGCTTTGGGTGCTGACGTCATCGTAGCCACCCTGCCGACATACTACGCCCTGACGCCAGAACAGATGTACGACTACTACAAGACGCTGGCCGACTGCATCACTGGACCCCTCATGCTGTATAACATCTTGGCCACGACACACATGTCGATACCCGTCGACGTCATCAGACGACTGGCTGACCTCCCAAACATCGTCGGTCTGAAAGACTCGGAGCGCGACTTGGAACGTATGGCACAATGCATCGACGTAGCCAAGGGACGCGACGACTTCGCCTATTTCTGTGGCTGGGCGGCTCAAAGTGCCCACTCCTTGGAACTTGGCGGCAACGGCATCGTACCTTCGACAGGCAACTTCGTTCCTGAAATGTTCCGACAGCTCTTCGACGCTGCCATCGCAGGCGATATGGACACTGCCAACCGTCTGCAGGACGAGACGAACGAGATAGCCAAGATCTATCAGAAGGACCGCACGCTGGGCCAGAGTCTCACCGCCCTGAAGGTGATGATGCAGACCAAAGGCCTTTGCGAACCTTGGATGCTCATGCCCCTCACCCGCTTATCTGCTGAAGAAGAACAGGCGATTGTTCATCAATTATAAATTGTCAATTGTCAAATTGTAAATTGTAAATTGTCAAATTGTAAATAATCAAGATGCATTGGATTGATTATGTCATCGTACTTCTGTCGATACTGGCAGCCATTGGGACCGGTGTCTACTTTGCCCATAAGCAGAAAGACACCTCGCAATACTTTGCCGGCGGCGGAAAGATTCCGGCCTGGGCGGTGGGTGTCAGCATCTTTGCCACGCTGATTTCGAGTGTGACATTCCTCGCCTATCCTGGTGCAGCATACGCCGACAACTGGATTCTGCTCGTACAGGGTCTGATGGTGCCCATCGTACTGGTAGCCCTCATCGGCATCATCGTGCCACTGTTCCGCAAGGTGATACGACTTTCCACCTACGAATATTTCGAGCGCCGCTTCGGACTCTTTGCCCGGCTGTACTCGTCGTTCGCCTTTACGTTAGGCCATTTCTCCAAGGCAGGCACGGTGTTCTTCCTGGTTTCGATGGCTCTCGCTACGTTCCTTAATATAAATATATACACCATCGTCATCGTGCTGGGCATCACCATCATCATACTGACGCTCTTCGGTGGTATGGAGGCTATCGTGTGGATGGACGTCGCTCAGGGATTCTTGCTCATCGGCGGCGGCATCATCTGTATTGCCATCCTGATGTTCGGCATCGAGGGCGGACCGGCTGAGACGTTCCGCATCGCCTCGGAATACCACAAAATCAGCTTCGGCCCATACGACTGGAGCCTCTCGGAGCTGTGTTTCTTAGTGATGGTGCTCAACGGCATCTTCTATGCATTACAGAAATATGGCACGGATCAGACCATCGTCCAGCGCTACTTGGCTGCCAAGAACGACCACGAAGCCAAGAAGGCGGCCTATATCGGCGTACTGATGTCCGTTCCCATCTGGGCGCTGTTTATGTTTATCGGCACGGCACTCTTTGCCTACTACCATGCCCAGGGTGCCCCGTTGCTGCCTGAGGGTATCAAGGCCGACGAGGTGTTTCCTTACTTCATTGCCCACGAATTGCCTGTCGGCATTCGCGGACTGATCATCGCTGCCCTGGCCGCAGCAGCCATCTCGTCGTTGGACAGCGACCTGAACTGCCTGTCGGCCATTGCCGTACAGGACTATTACAAGCGTTTCCGCAAAGATGCCACCGACCAGCAACAACTGCGCTTCGGCAAGTGGATGGTGGTGGCGGCAGGTGTCGGAGCCATCGGCGTGGCTTGTCTTTACATCTTCTGGGGTGGGGAAGGTGTACTGGGAGCCTTGTTCTCGCTCTATGCCATCTTCTCGGCAGGCATCGTAGGCATCTTCGTACTCGGACTCTTCAGCCGTCGCGCCAACAAGCAGGGACTGTACATCGGCATTGCCGTCGCCGTGCTGTTTACAGCCTACGCCGTGCTAACCTCTACCAAGGTCGATATCCACGGCACGGGCGTCAAGGAGACGTTGCTCGACCTGGGCGACTGGAACTTCACCCACCATAAATATATGTTAGGTGTCTATAGCCACCTCATCGTCCTCATCGTCGGCTACGCCGCCAGTTTCCTCTTCAAGACACCCCTTGCCGACAAGGAACTGACCGTCTGGGGCTACCTCGAGCAACGCAAGAAGCGCTGAGTTTTTGGGGTGGGAGTTAGGGCTTGAAGCCTTTGTGCCAGACGGCCTTGAGACCTTGGCAGGCGTCGTAGACGATGTTGCCGGCGGGGGAGCGGTGGCTGGCGGGGAGGAAGCCGCAGACGAAACGGGTGAGGTGACGGCGGATGTTGAAGTCTTTGGGGTTGTCGACACCTTTACTTTCTACGCGGATGCTGAACCGGCCTATGCCGTCGATGACGACGGTCTGACCGAGTGCGAGGCGCTGCTTCATGAGTTCCTGGAGTTCGGTGACTACCAGCTTGACGTCGCTCTCGCGGACGCTGCTGTTGCGGCAGGCTTCTTCGGCGATTTCCTGTAGTGTGACCTCGCCCTGACTGACGGCTTTTGCAAAGTATTTTCCATACGAAGGGTTGCTTTTGATGTTGTTGCGGATGAGCTTAATATGTATTGCCATGATGAAAATGTTATTTTTGATTTTGCGTTCACTTTTGATATTAACATGTTGTGTTCGAGAGAGTTGGGTGAAGTGACTGCAAATGGTTTGCGTTCACTTGCGTTCACTCATACCAAAACAAGTTGTTTTGGTCAGGAAATTGCCTGGATTTCCTATAGAAAAGTATGCTCCGAGCAGACCAAAACAAGTTGTTTTGGTGTGAGTCGTCAGATGTTTTTCAGCCGATAAGCCTTACCGTTGTTCAGTTTCTTCTTGGCATAACCCATTGCAGTGAGCTTCTTGCCGAGTTCGGAGTCAGTATTTTTCTTAATCTCGAAGGTCGGGAAGGCATCGGCCATCTGCTGCATAATGACCGGCATGGACATCCAGGGAGTGTCCTCGGGCGTGTCGACGGCGGGGTGGAAAAGGATGCTGATCATCTGCTGGTAGTCGTGAACCTGCTGGTAACGGTTGTTCTGACTGATGATGCGGGCGGTCTCTTCCTCGTCGAACCAGTAGCGTCGGCCTTCCTCGAGTTCTTGGCGCAGCTGTGCGAAGAGCTGGCTGTGGCTGATGTGACCTGTATTGTCAATGGTGTCGGCATAGACGCAGAGGAATCGTCGCGAGCCGGTACGGTCTGTCAGGGGTCGGACGTTGTTGGTGGTGGCTATGAAGGAGGCGAAGCGCTGGCGCTCCTCGATGGTCTTGCCGTAGGGTGGGCGGAACTTGACGTCGTGTTTCGAGAGGAGGTACTTCAGCAGGGGCTGCTGCGACTTCTTCATGGCGTCGAACTCGTCGATGTTGATGAGGGCGTAGCCTGACATGGCGAGGAAGATGTCGTTGTCGTTGTTCATCTTGATGTGGTCGCTGAAGTAGGTCTGCATCCAGTCGGGCAGGAGTCGACGGCAGAAGGTGGTCTTGCCTGAGCCTTGCGGCCCGATGAGCAGGGGTACGATGGCGTTGCCGTGCTGGCGGTCTTTGCCTATCCATTGTGCCACCATGGAGAGCAGCCACTTGTGGAAGTCTTCGGCCCAGCAAGGGTCGTCGGTATGCACGCGTCGGGCCAGGTCGGCGACGTGGTCGTGACCGTCCCAGGCGGGCAGGTGGCTGATGAAGTCTTGCATGGGATAGTAGAGTGGGATGAGCGAGGAGTTGATGAAGCGGTCGAGATCCCTGTCCCAGGAGTCTACGCCGGCTTTGAGTGCGCGGATAGTCATCGTGTTGCGGGCGGCGACGTCCAAGGGTCGGAATCCATGGCCGGTGGCGTTGGTGCGGAATTCAGCAACGCCCGTCATGACGTTGCGACGCAGGGTATAGTGTTCCTTCATGTATGCCTCGGTCTTGAAGGTCAATAATGCCGAATGGCGGGTGAACTTGGTGGGGATGGTCTTCAGCGTGTTGCGCAGGTAGGCCGTCTGAAATACGCTGTCGATGGTCTCGGCAGCCAGGTATTCGCCAATCATAGGAATGAACTTCGCCACGCGAGCCGACCAGGCTTCCGGCAGCCCCATCAGGTGGCAGCCGTCGGCCAGTTTCTCGACGACGGCCATTGCGAAGAGTCCTTCGTCCTTGATGGTGTGGTGTTTCTCGACGGCGTTGTCCAAGCAGTCGTGGAAGCGGCGCATGCGGCTATCGCGTACTGAGAGGCCGGGAATCTCCTCGGGGTAGTTGTAGTCGCTGATGTCCTCCTGCATCGAACGGTACTCCGGCGACTCCTCAGGCAGGTCAGTCACGGTGACTGCCAGTGCATCGGGGTTGTAGTAGGGTTCAGGGTCGTAGCTCACCTTGCAGCATGTTTGCAGGGTGGGTTCCTGGGCGACGAGGGGCGTCTGCAACTGGGTGGAATAGATGTAGTGGAGCTTGTGGAAAGCGTTGTTCAGACTTTGATCTTTAAACTTTGATCTTTGACCTTTGTGATTTGATTCTAAAATGGGATTGGCGGCCTCGGCGTCAGGATTAGCGACGTTGTAGGGACTGACGATGTGGAGCGAGTGGCCGTCGTGCCCCATGAAGCAGAGCAAGGTGTAGGGTTGGAGTGCCGCCAGCTTTTTGTACTCGGCGACGGTCTCGAGGTCGCGCAGGTTGTCGAGCGAGAGCAGTACGAGGGGGTTGATGGCAGTAGCTTTCTCTTCGCCGCCCGACTTGCACCATTCGGCGGCAAAGCACACCTCCTTCTTATAGTCGGAGGCGAAGTTCTTTTGATAAGTGCCGTCGGCCAGTTGAGTGACGAACTTTTCCAGTTCCTCGCGAACGAGCGAACGGTCTTTCTTGTCGTTGTTGATAATGGTAATCCTCATGATAATTGTGTGTTTAAGAGTTGTTTTGATAGTTGTTGATAACGCCTACAAAGATACAAAATTCCAGGCAATTTTGTAAGCACTTTATGGTTAAATTAGTTTAAATTGCTGCAAAAAGGTGACTGCAAACGGATTGCAGTCACTTTGCATTCACTCCACTTAAACAGTTATGTCTCAGCTGTTTAACCTAAAAAGTGAACGCAAACTGAAAAATCACTAAACTTTTGAAGAAGCATATATTAGGAGTACCCCCGCCGAATCCACATAATCCCATTTGTATAAGCACCTGTCATGACGCTGAACTAATAAAATTCGGTTTTTATTTTGTTCTTTGCTCAGTAATTCGTAACTTTGCACCTACATTCTGCAAAGAGTGGTAGGACATATTGCTCGTTTCCAACCGAATCGCTACCTCGAAAAGAATCTGAGCAAGTTCAATACCTAAGGAGTCACGCCATGGCGTGGGCTTCTCCATAAGGTATTGGGGTTTGTAGCGAACCCGGTTGGATATGGTTGCGGTCTGCGCCATTTCTTGTATAAATAAGAGAGGTACAGAATCAGCCAATACATAGAAGAATAAAAGTTACTAATTAAGATATGAGTACAAAAGGTTTTTTAGTTGCATTGATGTTGGCGGCTTTTCCGATGATAGGGGTGTTTGCTGATGGCGTCCGTTTTCTGACCGTGAATGCTAAAGACGGTACAAAGACGGAATTCGCATTGGCTGACGAGCCGAAGTTGACTTTTTCCGATGGCGAATTAAAGATAGTTGCCAGTAGCAGAACATTTTATATAAGACTTGCAGATTTACAGAACTATGCTTTCTCAAAGGAATCGACTGGTATTGCTGAGCTTTTGAAAGATGACAAAGTGACATTGGAGAATGGATTTGTTGTCCTTAGTTGCTTGTCGGCTGGAAGTAAAGTTGTGATTTATATGCAAGACGGAAAGATGGTCATGGAACATAAAACCGACGATAAAGGCATGGCGGTGGTAGACTTGTCGGTTTTGCCCAAGGGCGTATTAATTCTACAATCAAACAAAAGGAGTATAAAAATCATTAACAGATAAGGATTATGAAAGCAAAATTGTTTTCTATTTTGATTGGATTTGCAGCCTTGGCTCAAGTAGCCACAGCACAGACCACCATTTACAGGATGCATGTAAAAATGAAGGACAGTTCAACCAATACCTACAAGGCTGATGACGTGCAGGAAGTTTACTTCACTGCCTCGCAACCTTACGACCCGTCGCATCCTGTGACAGCCGATGTGGAATCAATACACGCTCCGAAAGAGGGTGGAACTTATATCGTACATATCAACTCGGAGATACCCCTGTCAACATCAAGCGGTAATCCAGATGCTTTAATTGTTGATGACTATTTTTCCTATTTCTTGAATCAAGCTCCTGTCAGCCTAACAAGTACCTATAATGAGGGTACGCTCACGATTACTGTTAATCCGACGACATGTTACATCGTAGATAATCGTGAAGTGAGGTTATTTGACCTTGAAGGCACAGAGGCCTTCTCACTAACAGTATCGCAGGATGGCGATCCCAATGCGACACTCATTGGCGAGAATGGAAACAACTATATCTCTTCTTTGGCGATGTCTATGCATGATAGTCATGCAAAATATCGCAGAGCTGATGTCAATTACACCGGATTGATTAGCCTTGATGGTTTTATGGCACCTTTAGAATCATACGACTACAGGGTGCGTGAGATATGGTTTACCATATATCAAGGTATTTCTCGAAACATGCAGTTAATGGAGAATTGCGAAAGGCCAGGGATGGCTATCTTCAAGCCGATGTGTGCAGTTTTGAATGCCATGTCATATTATGAATTGGTTACGTTCTTTGGTGGCGTTCCTTATTATACTAACGTGAATGATGCTATGGAATACCTTCCGAGAACAGAGCCCAATGTGATTTTCAGTAACCTCATTGAACAATTGAAAGAAGCTATGGGAAACATGGAGGAGAAGGTGACTGGCTATGTAAACAGCTCGGAAAAGATGTACAAGATGTCGAAGGATATAGCCCGTGTGATGCTGGCCGATATCTATATGTATCAAGGCCGCTATATGGAAGCCAAGCCTCTGCTGGAAGAGATTGTAAACAGCCATCGCTATTCGTTGGTGTCGGCAGTAGATAATCTTGATCCCCAATGCTCGGAGATTATATGGAGTCAGGCCGTCAATACACCCACCAGAGCCAAAGCGAATGACATGACGGTAGTTTTCTTTAACGACGACCTTTGCATCATGCAGACATACGGCGATGTGCTGCTATCGTTGGCTGAATGTGAGAACAAGCTGAACAATGACTCTAAAGCCAAGGAATACTTGAATCAAGTGGCATCTGCAAAGGGAATCGAAACCACTTCGACTGAGACATTGGCTGCTATTTCGGAAATCCGCCATAGAATTCAGATTGACTTCGGCGGTTACTTCGCTTTTCTGAAGCGAACAGGTCAGGCTCAGACCACTCTCGGCCTCGAAGAATATCAGCTGCTCTTCCCGATTCCACAGGACGAAATCAGCAGGAATCCTATGATAACGCAGAATCCGGGTTACGGAGAGACCACAAGATAAGCTTATCATGATTGTTTTAGCCGTCTATTCGTGGGCGGCTTTTTCCCCTTTCCAATTAAGGCAATACCATGACTTTTATGCATTTTATCCAAATCGGATAATCTTTTTTGGATAATTGTTTGGAGAAGTCGGAAAAAGCAAGTAACTTTGCACCGTTGGAAAAGAGAATAAGGCAATGACAGAGAATCCTTTTATTACTTATGGATATGAGTCGGCAGAGTATTTCTGTGATCGAGAGGAAGAGACTCGTCAATTGACGATGCTCCTGACGAATGGTAATCATGTGGCGCTGATTTCACCTCGCCGAATGGGTAAGACCGGATTGTTGAGCCACTGTTTCGCACAGCCTGACATGCAAGAAAATTATTACACGTTCTTGATAGACATCTATGCTACCAAGAATCTTCAGGACATGGTGTATCAGATGGGACGCAACATCGTCAGCAAACTGAAGCCCCGCGGACAGGCCGCCATTGGCCAGTTCCTGAAGTTTGTCACTTCCCTGCGCACAGGAATTTCCTTCGATGGCCAAGGCAATGCCAGTTGGAATCTGGGCATTGGCGACATCAAGTCTCCTTCGTTTACGTTGGAAGAGATTTTCAACTATCTTCAAGCCGCTGACAAGCGCTGTATTGTTGCCATTGACGAGTTTCAGGCTGTTATGGACTATCCTGAAGAGAACGTTGAGGCTCTGATGCGAACTTACGTACAGCAATGCCGTAATGCCGTATTCGTCTTTTCCGGCTCCCAGAAGAGGATGATGAGCGAGATGTTCTCTTCGCCAGCAAGACCTTTCTACCAAAGTACGACGATGATGTTTCTGAAACCTGTCAGTCTGGCAGAATACGAGTCTTTTGCCAGACGTCATTTCGAAAAAGCCCATAAGAAAATTGCTGATGGCGTGGTGAAAGCCATCTATGAGCGGTTTGACGGTACAACGTGGTATCTGCAGAAAGTGTTGAACCAACTCTTTGCCACGACAGAATCCGCCAAGGAAGAAGACGTCGAAAAGGCTGTCGAACAGATAGTTAACCAGAACGAGGAGGCATACAAGGACACCCTTTACCAGTTGACCGTCCGGCAACGCGACTTGCTTGTTGCCATTGGTCTTGAGGGAAAGGCAAGCCAGATTACTGGCATGGCGTTTGTAAAGCGTCATCACCTCTCGTCAGCCAGCAGTGTCCAGAAGGCAGCTCAGGTGCTTGAGGCGAAGCAGTTGCTGACCACTCAGCAGGGCATCCATGAAGTGTATGACAAATTCATGGGTGAATGGCTAAGGCATTATAGATGACTTAACCACGAACTTGAACTTTCACTTCTCTTACTTAACAACGAACTTGAACTTTCAGCTCGAGTTCGTTTCCGCTTGGAAGTGCAAGCAAGCTTTCACTTCTCTCACTTAACCACGAACTTGAACTTTTCAGTTCGAGTTCGTTCCCGTTCTGAAGTGTAAGCAAGCTTTCACTTCTCTCACTTAACCACGAACTTGCGGCCGTGCTTGATGTAGATGCCTGGTCGAAGCTGGTCGGTATCCACGCGGACACCTTGCAGGGTGTAGATGTTGTCGTCGTAGAAGCGCTCAGCCATCAGCTGCTCGATACCAGAAGGATTGGCCACGGTGATGTTGACGTTGGTAAGGGCTGCATAATAATTTGTCGTAGTCTTTGTACCAGCGTTGTACTTTGACTGTACGTATTCCGTAGTAAACAGCACTTCGTCCTCTTCGCCTGTCCAGATATTATCGCTCATGGTACCCACGAAGGCTTTCACTTTTTTGTCTGCATGGTTGCTTTCACCTAAGGTAAACTCCACCTTCGTAATCTTGTTGTTGTGTGCCCTGAAAGTCAGCGTGTTATAGTTGTATAGGCGGATTTGGTCATCGTCTGCATAAAGATACTTACCACAGATGCCATAGCTAAAGGTAATGGTTACATTATCCTTATCTATTGTGAGGGGAATGCGGTCATAATATTCACGCAAATTGTCGTATAGCGTCCAGTCCTTTCCTTCTGCTGCTAATTCGGCTTTGCGCTCTTCCGTTGGATGCCAGTCAACATTGAAGGTGGTCTTGTTAAGAGCTATCTCACAATTGTCGGAGGTTGGTTCATTCTCTGGTAGTTCACCACCATAATCAAAAGCTTCGTCATGCTGGTCTCCCCAGATGTAAATTTCCAGCCCTGGGTAGTCGACAAAGGGGTTTCGGTTACCCTGCATTCGCCAAACTTCTTCGTTTCGGTCTATCTCTTTCTGGCTGACAGGGTCGTTTTTTGACCATTTCATCAGCAGGTCAAATGCCCACGGAGCAAAAGGCTGATACGGGTCATCGTCCTCTAAGTTAAACATGTCTCCCGTCCATGTTCCACAATGGTCTCCGATGTTAGCGTCTGTTCCACTCCAAGTGGGTTGTCTTTTCTCATAAGCAGTTACCATGTAGAAGTAGATGCGTGCTATGTCACCCTTGTATTCGTCGTTGGGTTCGAAGCACCGGCCAGTATAAACAGGGGCATCTAATCCTTCAGGAATATAGGTGCATTTGCCCATTTTGCTAAAAGGTTTCTGTTCGGGGTCGTTGGGGTCTGGTTCCGAGCCATACCATTCACCATTGTTTGTGCCATAGGGGTTATTGCTGCGCTTGTTGTTAACAATGCCTTCAGCAGGAATCACATGTGCAAGGTCGGAATACATAGGCCAGATGTCCTTGTAGGTATAACTACTTCCACTCTTTGCTGCTGGATTAAACCAACTCTTGGGCATCGAGTGTTCGCGCTGGAAACCTTTAGTTCCCTCTGGGTCTGTACCATATTTCCCGTTTCTATGGAGGTTAGTATAGATAGAGTAAGCCGAATTACAGGAATACATATCCCAAATAATGGGTACAGTGTCTGTCGGAATGGCGTCAGAAGTGCGATATGCAGTCCATAGTGAGTCGTAGTCCATCACAGAAGGTGTATTGATAATCTCGTACATAGCCGTCTTCAGCTCGCGGCCTTTCTTGCCGTGGGCTTTCTGGTAATAAGTGCCTGTGCCGTTGGGCTGAGCCATTAAAACAACGGAAGTGATAGCAAGGCAAATAGTGGTAAGTAATGATCTTTTCATAAGCTAATCAGGTTTTTATGTTGCAAAGGTACGAAAAAAAGCGAAAAGTGGATAGTGAAAGGTGAAGAATTTGTTTCTGGAAGGGGATAATTTAGTTAAGAAAACTAAAATTCTTCTATATATATAAGGTGTAACCAAAAGTTTTCTCTACTTTTGCAGCCCAAAAGAAGCAAAAAAGTAAAAGATATGCAAAAGAATTTGGTGATAGTAGAGTCTCCTGCTAAGGCTAAGACCATCGAGAAGTTTCTCGGCAAGGACTTTAAAGTGATGTCAAGCTACGGCCACATCCGCGACTTGAAGAAGAGAGAGATGAGCGTCAACACGACGTCGCTCGAACCTGAATACGAGATTCCCGACGAGAAGCAGAAGCTGGTGAGAGAACTGAAGTCGAACGCACAGAAGGCAGAGAAGGTCTGGCTGGCATCCGATGAAGACCGCGAGGGAGAAGCCATCTCGTGGCATCTGTGTGAGGTGCTGGGACTGGACGAGCAGAAGACCAACCGTATTGTGTTTCACGAAATTACGAAGCCGGCCATCCTGAAGGCCATCGAGACGCCGCGCCATATCGACATGAACTTAGTGAACGCCCAGCAGGCCCGTCGCGTGCTGGACCGTCTGGTAGGTTTTAAGTTATCGCCAGTGCTGTGGCGCAAGGTAAAGCCCTCTTTGTCGGCAGGGCGTGTGCAGAGTGTTGCCGTACGTTTAATAGTGGAACGCGAGCGCGAGATACAGTCTTTCAAGAGCGAGGCCTACTATAGTGTCAGCGGAACTTTTGCCCTGACCAATGCCGACGGTTCGCAGACGGAAGTGAAGGCCACGCTGGCCCAGCGTCTGAAGACCCACGAGGAGGTGGAGCAGTTGCTGGAGCAATGTAAGGACGCTACGTTTACCGTCGAGTCGGTGATGAAGAGACCCATGAAGCGCACTCCGGCGCCACCCTTCACCACGTCGACCCTACAACAGGAAGCCGCCCGTAAGCTCGGCTTTACAGTGAGCCAGACCATGATGGTGGCCCAACACTTGTATGAGCATGGACAGATTACCTATATGCGTACTGACTCTGTGAACCTCTCCGGCCTGTGCATCAATGCCTCGAAGGAGGAGATTAACACGCTCTACGGCGAGGAATACGGCAAGGTTCGCCAGTATCACACCAGTTCCAAGGGTGCCCAGGAAGCCCACGAGGCCATCCGTCCCACCTATATGGAGAAGCAGAGCATTGAGGGTACAGCTCAGGAGCGCCGTCTCTATGAGCTCATCTGGAAGCGCACCATTGCCTCGCAGATGGCTGATGCCGAGATAGAGAAGACAACGGTAACGATTAAAATTGAGAATCCGGAATTGTCAACGCTCAATTCTCAGTTCATAGCTACAGGCGAAGTTGTTAAGTTCGACGGTTTCCTGAAGGTCTATCGTGAGTCGGTTGACGACGAGGAGCAGCAGGACGAGGAAAGCCACATCCTGCCCCCGTTGACAGAAGGCGATGAGCTGACACGCCGCGAGATACAAGCTATAGAACGCTTCAGCCAGGGTCCCCAGCGCTATACTGAAGCCTCGCTGGTACACAAATTGGAAGAGTTAGGCATTGGTCGTCCTTCGACCTACGCCCCCACCATCTCTACCATCCAGCAGCGCGAATATGTTCATAAGGGCGACCAGAAAGGCGAAGAGCGCTCTTTCACCGTCGACACGCTGAAAGGAAAAATCATAACCCAGAAGGTGCGTACTGAGATGGCTGGTTCTGACAAGGGTAAGTTGCTGCCCACAGACATCGGCATCGTGGTCAATGACTTCCTCATGAAGTCGTTCCCCACCATCATGGATTATAATTTCACCGCCAAGGTGGAGCAGGACTTTGATAAGATTGCCGAGGGCGACGAGAAGTGGACGGATATGATGAAGGACTTCTATAACGACTTCGAGCCTACGGTGGAAAAGACGATGAATGCCCGTCAGGAGCACAAGGCCGGTGAGCGCCAGTTGGGCAAAGATCCCAAGTCGGGCAAGCCCGTCTTCGTTAAGATTGGCCGCTTCGGCCCTGTAGTGCAGATAGGCTCTGCCGAAGACAAGGATAAGCCTCGCTTTGCCCAGCTGCCCAGCGAGAAGAGCATTGAGACGCTGACCCTCGACGAGGCGATGGAACTGTTTAAACTGCCCCGTACGATAGGCGACTTCGAAGGTTCCCCCGTTGTCATTGGCGCTGGTCGCTTCGGACCATACGTGATGCACAACAAGAAGTACACTTCCATTCCAAAAGATGCCGACCCCATGGCGATTACCCTCGAGGAAGCTATTCAGTTGATAAAAGAGAAGCGTGAGCAGGAATCGCAGAAGTATCTGCGTTCCTTCGATGCCGATGGCAAGTTGCAGATTCTGAACGGCCGATATGGTCCCTACATTGTGTACAACGGCAAGAACTACCGTATGCCAAAGGCGATGCACACCCGTGTCGCTGAAATGACCTACGACGAGTGCATGGCGATTGTCAATAAGAATGAGAAATGAGGCCTCATTTCCAATTTTAAGAATATGCGAAGAATTATTCTGATCGGTTATATGGGGTCCGGGAAGACCACAGTAGGCAAGGCCCTTTCGAAGGAGACCGGTATGATGTTCTATGACCTGGACTGGTATATCGAGAGCCGCATGCGCAAGACTGTCTCGCAGATTTTTGCAGAGCGTGGTGAAGATGCCTTCCGCAAACTGGAGCATAGCATGCTGCACGAGGTTGCCGAGTTCGAGGATGTCATCATTAGCTGCGGTGGTGGGACACCTTGTTTCTTCGACAACATGGACTACCTGAACCAGCAAGGTGACGTGGTGTACCTGAAGGCCTCGCCGGAAGTACTCTACAATCACCTGCTGATGGCCAAGGTGGAGCGCCCTCTGCTGAAAGGTAAGAGTCCTGAAGAACTGATAGCCTATATTACGGAGCACCTGAAGGAACGCGCCCCGTACTACGAAAAAGCCCGATATACCCTCGACGTCGACGTGCTCGACAATGTCGATAAGATTAAAGACAGCGTAGCCCGTCTACGTGAAATCCTCAATCTATAATTCTTAATTGATAATTGGCGAAGCCAATAACTCTAAACTCAAAATTCTTAACTCTTAACTCATGAAGAAGTGGACTATCGACGACTCTAAGGAGCTCTACAACATCAACGGCTGGGGCACCAGCTACTTCGGCATTAACGACGAAGGTAACGTCTATGTGACCCCCTGCAAGGACGGAACGCAGATAGACCTGCGTGAGGTGATGGACGAACTGTCGCTGCGCGACGTGCAGTCGCCAGTGCTGCTGCGCTTCCCCGACATTCTGGACAACCGCATCGAAAAGACGTGGAGTTGTTTCAAGAAGGCTGCCGAGGAGTATGAGTACAAGGGCGAGAACTATGTTGTCTTCCCCATCAAGGTCAACCAGATGCAGCCCGTCGTCGAGGAGATTATCTCGCACGGACGTAAGTTCAACTTGGGCATCGAGGCTGGTTCGAAGCCGGAACTGCACGCCGTCATCGCCGTACAGTGCCAGAGCGACAGCATCATCATCTGTAATGGCTATAAGGACCAGAGCTACATTGAGCTGGCCCTGCTGGCACAGAAGATGGGCAAGCGCATCTTCATCGTGGTGGAGAAGCTGAACGAGTTGGAGATTATCGCCCGCGAAGCCAAGAAGATTGGTGTGCGACCCAATATAGGCATCCGCATCAAGCTGGCCTCCAGTGGTGCCGGCAAGTGGGAAGAGAGTGGGGGAGACGCCTCGAAGTTCGGTCTGACAAGTGCCGAACTGTTGGAAGCCCTGGAATTATTGGATAAAAAGGACATGCGCGACTGTCTGCGACTCATCCACTTCCATATCGGCAGCCAGATCACGAAGATACGCCGCATACAGACCGCCCTCCGCGAGGCCTCACAGTTCTATGTGCAGCTTCACAAGATGGGCTATAACGTCGACTTCGTTGACTGCGGTGGTGGACTGGGTGTCGACTACGACGGCACACGGTCGCCCTCATCGGAGAGTTCTGTTAATTACAGCATCCAGGAGTATGTCAACGACTGTATATATACCTTTGTCGATGCTGCCAACCGCAACGACATCCCCCATCCCAACCTGATTACTGAGAGCGGCCGTTCGTTGGCAGCCCACCATTCCGTACTGGTTATCGACGTGTTGGAGACGGCCTCGCTGCCCGAGATGCCAGAAGAGTTCGAACCCGACGAGAACAGCCACCAGTTAGTGAAGGACCTCTATGAGATTTGGGATAACCTCAGCCCGCGTAACGTCTTGGAAGACTGGCACGACGCTGAGCAAATCCGTGAAGAAGTGCTTGACCTCTTTGCCCACGGCATTGTAGATTTGAAGACACGCGCTGAGATTGAGGCCATGTACTGGAGTGTCTGTCACGAGATTCATGCCTTGGCCAAGAACCTGAAGCATGTTCCCGAGGAGCTGATGAATATCGATAAACTGCTGGCCGACAAGTACTTCTGTAATTTCTCGCTGTTCCAGAGCCTGCCCGACTCATGGGCTATTGACCAGATATTCCCCATTATGCCCATCCAGCGGCTTAACGAGCGACCCACTCGCAATGCCACCATTCAGGACATCACCTGCGACTCGGACGGTAAGATAGCCAACTTCGCCACCAACCGCCACAACTCGCATTCGCTGCCCGTCCATGCCCTGAAGAAAAATGAGAGCTACTATCTGGGCGTGTTCCTCGTGGGAGCTTATCAGGAAATCCTGGGCGACATGCACAACCTGTTTGGCGACACCACGGCGGTACACATCTCCGTCAAGGATGGCAGCTACCACATCGACCAGGTGTTCGACGGCGAGACGGTGGAAGAAGTGCTGGAATATGTGCAGTACAACCCCAAGAAGCTGGTGCGCCAGTTGGAAATCTGGGTCGCCAAGAGTGTCAAGCAGGGCAAGATTACCCTCGAAGAGGGCAAGGAGTTCCTCTCGAACTATCGCTCAGGCCTCTACGGCTACACCTATTTGGAATAGTGGATCCACGGGGTACAGACCTTACCTTTTTAGAAAGCAAAAAGCTAAAAATCATAACTTAAAACAAACGTCTATGAAAAAGCAATTTATCTTGATTGTTGCATTGTTCCTGATGGCGGGAATAAATGCTGGCGCTGCCGTTATCGACAGCATTTACTACAACCTGACCCATGTCTATGAGGCTGAGGTGGCACGTGACTCGACCAACACCTTTAGCTATTCGGGCGATATCGTCATCCCTGACACCGTATATTATAAAGGTGTCGCCTATCGTGTGGTGACGGTGGGCAATTCGGCCTTTGCTGGTTGTGAGAAGCTGAACAGTGTCACATTGCCCCCGTCGGTGCAAAGCATCAACAATGCTGCATTCTCAAAATGTACACATCTGTCGCGGGTGACGATGGGTGACAACATCACAGCCATCGGCGACAATGCCTTTGCCGGCTGTACCCTGCTGATGGGATTGAAGCTGCCTGCCTCGCTGAAGAAGATTGGTTATCGCGCCTTTGCCGACTGTGCCAGCCTGACGGTGCTGACTATCCCCGATGGCGTCACCAGCATCGGACAGAGTGCTTTCCGCAAGTGTACTGACCTGAGGAGTGTTACCCTCCCCAAACGGCTGACAATGATAGACAATGACATGTTCCGCGAATGCACAGCCCTGGAACAGATAAACATTCCGCAACAGATCACAACGATTAATCCGAATGCTTTCCGCGGTTGCACCAGTCTGAAAAACATCTCCTTCGGCAGTAAATTGGTAACGGTCGATGACAATGCCTTCCGCGACTGCGTGGCGCTGACAGCGATAGAACTTTTGGACAATATCAATAAGGTTGGCGTAGGTGCTTTCCAGGGTTGTAAGAAATTGAAGACCATTACATTAGGTTCAGCCATAGAGAGTCTCTTTGCCAGTGCTTTCGGTGAGTGTACTTCGCTCACAGATGTCTTTATGCAGTCGGACAACATCCCCAAGACCGACCAAAACTTATTCCTTGGCTCATCCCTGACGAATGCCACGCTGCACTGTCGTCCTGCCTTGCTGGAAATCTACCAGAAAGCTAAACCTTGGAGCGACTTTAGCAAGCACGTCAGCATAGCTCCTGTGCAGTAAAACGTGGTAAAACCGCCCCTGAAAATCAATAAGTTCATAGGAAAATAAAAAAAATGCCATTCGATTTTGTCGGATGGTATTTTTTTCGTATATTTGCCCCCGATTTCAGAAATGTAGTTAACGAGTCCATTAAAGATCATGAAGTTTTTTAAGTATTTAGTATTTACAGCCTTATTGTTTTTCCTGCCATTTCTGATGACTGGATGCAACCAAAGTAACAAGATGTCAGATATCACTTTGTCTGTCGTTTCACAAGATACAACGACCCAGAACCTTCAGAATTCAGAGGTTCGCTTGATGGTGGAGAAAGGTATCGTCTTGGAACGCGTAAGGGATATTTTCCGTGTAGTCAGGGAAAACGAGCTGTGTCAAGGTATTGATGTCAACAACGAACTGCTTGACAGGGCATATTGCTCCAAGTCTTGGAACAAGTTGCTGATGGCAGTCCGCCGCAAAGAGTATAATTCATGCACGCTGTTCTTCGAGGTCAACTATTGGGCTATGACCCATTACCCTGTATTCGTCACGTTTGACGATTTTGAAGTAACCCGTGTTACCATCAGTGATGATAGGAAGACAGCCTCCGTAGATTATGTGACCTATGAACTGGACGCCTATAATCCAGCTCGCATTGACCTGATTTTTGAAGACGGTCGTTGGGTCATTGACAATTTCTACGACATGAGAAACATGCTCAACGTCCGCCAAAGCATGAGGGATTACTTGCGAAACGACTTTATCTAAGATGTGACTTTTTAGTATTCCATAGAAAAAACTCCCTGAGTGTCATCATGATACTCAGGGAGTAATTCTTTTGTCCTATTTAGTGTTACTTCTTAAAGAGGTGTGGGATGAACTCGTGGAGGCCGCGGCGCCAGGTGAGGAACTCGTGGGCTGTGCCGGCAGACTCGCTGCTATCGACCTTGATGCCCAGCTCACGAAGCTGCTTCACGATGTCGCCACTCTTGATGAAGTCCTCAGAGCCCCAGTTCATGTACATATAATGTATTTTCTTGTTGAACTCGTCGGCATTGGCGAAGACGCCGTTGTAGGCAGTCTTGACGTCGAGGCCGAAGATGGCGCCGCTGAAGGTGCCGAGCCAGGCGAACTTGTCAAGGTTCTGGAGCACCACGTCGAAAGTCTGGTGACCACCCCAGCTGAGGCCGGCCATAGCGCGGTTGTCGCGGTCGGTCTTCGTGCGGAAGTTGGCGTCAATATAAGGAATGAGGTCGTTCAGCAGGACGGGATAGAACGAGGCGCCGTACTCCGAACGGCCGGCCTGGTTGTTGCCGCCGCGGAACGGACCCTTGATGTCGCCGCTCTCCATGACGACGAGCATTGGTACGGCCTCACCGCTGGCGATGGCGTTATCCATGATGTGCTGCATCTTGCCCTGGATGGCCCAGCTGGTTTCTCCCTCGCCCATGCCGTGCTGCAGGTAGAGCACGGGGTAGCGCTTCTTGGCGTTCTTTGACAGTTCGTACTCGGCAGGCGTATAAACTAATGCATGGCGCCACTCGCCGAACTTGGAGTTGGGGCTGTGGTAATAGATGCTGCGCACCTGACCGTGGGCAATGCCCTGCTGTGGACGGTAGTAGTCGCCCTCGGGACCCTCGGGAATCTCGATGCCGCCCGACTCGCGGTTGCAGCCAAAGAAGGTCTCAGAGGCAGGATCGACGAAGTTTACGCCGTCGATGTTCATGAAGTAGTAGTGGAATCCCACGGGCAGCGGGTCGGTGACAGCCATGAAGCCGCCTTTGCCGTCGGGCTGCATGTCATATTTCTTGTTGCAGATGTCGACGATGACCTTACGGGCCTGGGGAGCCTGAATGCGGAAATAGGCGCGACGCTCCTTGTCGACCTTCGGGAAGTCGTTGCCGGGAATAGTGGTTTCGGCGATGAAGGCGTCGGCGGGAACCTCAATCTTCTTGGGCATGTCGATATGAGGACGTTTAGGCTCGTAGCCGAGGAAGCGTGCCACGGCCTCACCGTAGCGGCAGCCCAGCTCGCGGTAGCCGGCAGCATCGAAGTGCAGACGGTCAGGACCGTTCGAGCAGTCATCCGACGAGATGACCTGTGAGGTGTGGAGCGTCTGGGGCAGTTCGTCAATCTGTTTCTTACAGCCGATGCATACGCCCTTGCCGCCAGCCTGTACGATGTTGCCGGCGTAGAGGTTCACCTCCTCGGGCTTCAGCTTCAGATCGCCACAGAGGTGGTCATAGACCTGTTTCACCATGCCGGCCCACTTCGGGTCGCCGGTGTTCGTCTCGCCCTGGTGCATCAGGATACCCTTGATGACGCCGTCCTTCTGAGCCTTCTTGGCCAGGGTCACGAGGCGCTCGTAGGGGTTGTTGTTATAAGCTTCCAGCATACCCTTCATCCAGTTCGGGGCCTTCTTCAGATAGGCCGGGATACTGTCGGGCAGGAATCCCTTGATGTCAATACCGCCGATGGCGACATGGATGACACCGATTTTGATGTTCTCAGGCAGTGAAGCCACCAGAGTACGGCCGAACCAGTCGGCAGGCGTCAGTCCGGTGTTCGGACGGCAGAGTGGGGGAATGGCCTCAGTCCACTCGCCCATCTTACGGGCAGGGAGCGTCTCAGTGGCAGGATAGTCTACTGCCGGCATCCAGAGGAAACGTGGTCCGGGACTCTTCAGGTCCTGGGCTTCGGGTTTTGCAGCACCTTCCATGTTCGATTGTCCGAAACAAAGGAAGATGTAGAAGTTTGGGTCTTGTGCCTGTGCTGTCGTCATGGCGCAGAGCAACAGGATAGCAGTCAATAGTTTTTTCATTGTTTTTGCTATTATTTATTAACACTAGTGTCCACTAAAAATTGCGGAGATGTTTGTAAGTTATTTAAATATAGAGTTTTAGGGCGAACAATTGACGGTGACGATTTGAATTGACTACCTTTGCAACCCAAAAGCAAATCAGTCATTCGATGAACACCGGAAAATATATATTCGCCCAGCTCATAGAGTTCTTGCCGCAGAGAATCTTTGATAGAATTGTAATGAAATACGAAGGGAATAAATACGTGAAGCATTTCACTTGCTGGAACCAGTTGCTCGTCATGATGTTCGGGCAACTGAGCAATCGTGATAGCCTTCGTGACCTTACAAGTACCATATCTGCGCATTCCAACAAAGTTTATCATCTTGGCTTTGGCAAGAACGTGACGAGAAGCAATCTCGCAAAGGTCAACGAGAGACGCGAACCTCGCATCTTCGAAGAGTTTGCCTACCATATGATAGACATTGCGAGAAAGAAGAGAATCGACAAGGACTTTGAGATAGACGGGAAGGTTTTTGCCTTCGACTCTACCACCATCGACCTTTGCCTGAGCGTCTTCTGGTGGGCAAAGTTCCGTCGTGCAAAAGCGGGCATCAAGATGCATACGCTCTATGAGATTGAGACGGATATTCCTGCCTTCATCCACATCACCGAAGCGAAGGTGCATGACCAACGCGCGATGGACGTAATCCCTTATGAACAGGGGGCTTACTACGTGTTTGACCGAGGATACTTTGACCTGAAGAGGCTCTATCATATCAATGAGATTGAAGCCTATTTTGTAATAAGGCAGAGAGGTCATCTTCAATATGAGGTCGTTAGCGAAAGTGACACCATGCATAATGCTGATGGTGTACTCTCTGACCTGGTTATAAGACTTACGAATTATTCTACCAAACAGAAATATCCTGCCGTTCTTCGTCGCATCACATACTATGCGGTCGACAAGAACAAAACATTTGTCTACCTGACCAACAATATGGAGATACCAGCTACGCAGGTCGCTCTTCTCTACAAATATCGTTGGCGCGTAGAACTCTTCTTTAAGTGGATCAAGCAGCATCTCAAGATCAAATCCTTTTGGGGTACGACAGAGACTGCTGTCAGGATCCAGATATACTCTGCCATCACTGCCTACTGCATGGTGGCTATCGTTGAGCATGACCTCAAACTGCACAGGAGCACCTACGAAGTGTTGAGAATTTTGAGTGCTTCGTTGTTGGATAAGACTCCTATCAAGGAACTCTTTACCAAGGGACCTGAGTATGTTTCTGATGATGGCCAATTGACTCTTAATTTTATTTAGTGGACACTAATGATTTGAAACATTTATTTTGTTCATAACATCGGAACAGATGGGACAGATGGGACAGATGGGACAGTAGATTTTAAAGATTTTACGCGTACCGCGTACGCGCGGTACGCAAAGCGTTTCAGGAAACCTCTGTCCCATCTGTCCCATCTGTCCCGCTGGCGAGTCGTTGGCGACGCAATCTTTCTCATTGCCATCCATGTTGCCATACTTATTTCGTAAAGATGCTCTTTCGACGGTAATACAGATATACAGATATACACTTGTTTTTTATAAATGTCTCGTGTACCGCGTATATGCGCGCACGGTACGCGAGGGGTTTTAGAAAACATCTGTATGATGTGTATCATCTGTATTTCGTTTTTCGTATCCATGTTGTTTTCAGTATTTGTTTTACTCCTGCAAAGATACGAACCCCAGGGAGTCTGATTGCGAGTTAAGGTAGGCTGCGGTAAATAAAGTGAGATAAAGTGCGCATAAGGTAGGCTCATTACTTCAGAAATCATAAAGAAAACCCTCAGAAATCACCGTGATTTCCTCAAGAAGTTGCCGTGATTTCCGCAGGAAGTTGCCGTGATTTCCTCAAGAAGTTGCCGTGATTTCCGCAGGAAGTTGCCGTGATTTCCTCAAGAAGTTGCCGTGATTTCCGCAACTTTTCCTTTAGAAAAAAAGAGTCCCGGAAGAGATTAGTCGCTTTCGGGACTCCATATTTCAGGAAATGGAAGAGCTATACTTTTTACTCTTCACTATTCATTATTCACTATTCATTAGCGAAGCGCTTACACGAGGTCTGCGCGGCCCTTGACCTCCTCGAGCACGGCCTTGGCCAGAGCTGAAGAGAGAGGTGCGTGGTGATCGTACTCCATGGAGCTGGTAGCACGACCAGAGGTGATGGTACGCAGGGCTGTGACGTAGCCGAACATCTCGGACAGGGGAACCTGAGCCTTGACGACACGTGCACCGCTACGAGCCTCTTCCATACCTTCTACCTGACCACGACGCTTGTTGAGGTCGCCGATGACGTCACCCATGTTCTCCTCGGGAGTAACAACCTCGAGCTTCATGATGGGCTCCATCAGTACGGGCTTAGCCTGTGCACAGACTGCCTTGTAAGCCATCTGGGCTGCAATCTCGAACGACAGCTGGTCGGAGTCGACGGGGTGGAACGAACCATCGACGACGGTGACCTTCAGCGAATCCATGGGATAGCCGCCGAGGATACCGTTCTTCATGGCAGCCTCGAAGCCCTTCTGGATGCTGGGGATGAACTCCTTGGGGATGTTACCGCCCTTCACCTCGTTGATGAACTGCAGGCCGCCATTCTCCTTGATATCCCAGTCGTCATCGACAGGACCGACGTTGACGATGATGTCAGCAAACTTACCGCGACCACCAGACTGCTTCTTATAGACCTCACGATAGTTCATGACGGTCTTGGTGATGGCCTCCTTATAGTTAACCTGGGGCTTACCCTGGTTACACTCAACCTTGAACTCGCGCTTCAGACGGTCGATGATGATGTCGAGGTGGAGCTCACCCATACCGGAGATGATGGTCTGACCACTCTGCTCGTCGGTACGTACGGTGAATGTCGGGTCTTCCTCGGCGAGCTTAGCCAGACCGTTGTCCAGCTTGGCCACGTCGGCCTGAGACTTGGGCTCTACGGCGATAGAGATCACGGTGTCGGGGAAGGTCATCGACTCCAGCACGATGGGTTTGTCCTCGTCGCAGAGGGTGTCGCCAGTACGGATGTCCTTGAAGCCTACGCCTGCGCCGATGTCGCCAGCGTCGATAGAATCCATGGGAATCTCCTTGTTTGAGTTCATCTGGAACAGACGGCTGATGCGCTCCTTCTTGCCCGAACGGGGGTTGAAGACGTAAGAGCCAGCCTTGACAGAACCAGAATAGACGCGGAAGAATACCAGACGTCCCATATAGGGGTCTGTGGCAATCTTGAAGGCGAGAGCCGATGTGGGCTCGTCCTCGCTGGGCTTGCGACCCTCTTCCTCCTCGGTGTTGGGGTTGGTACCCATCACCATCTCCACGTCAACGGGAGCGGGCAGGAATGCGCAGACATAGTCGAGCAGCGGCTGTACACCCTTGTTCTTATAAGAAGAACCGCAAATCATCGGCGTGCAGGCCATCGAGATGGTACCCTTGCGGATAGCGGCAATGATTTCCTCCTGAGTAATCGACTCAGGATCGTCAAAGTACTTCTCCATCAGAGCCTCGTCGTACTCGGCAGCGGCCTCGAGAAGCTTGTTGCGCCACTCGTCACCCTCGTCAGCCAAGTCGGCGGGAATTTCCTCGATGTCGTACTCGGCTCCCATAGTCTC
>JAEEGG010002434.1_pt1 | contig 48007 bp, 39 predicted proteins | sample 9134161 | NCBI WGS metagenome assembly JAEEGG01 (sample SAMN16246543, study PRJNA631951) | gut metagenome | biome: gut microbiome; feature: rumen; material: CR-attached | host: Bos | place: Iran: Karaj | collected 2018-10
CCTCCGGGTCGCTGGCCGCCGGGACCGCCGCCCTGACGACCGCCGCCACGACCGCCCTGACGGTTGCCGCCGGCATTGTCGCCCGCGGCCTGCGCGATCTTGCGGAGTTCGGTCGGGATGTCGATCTGCTGCGGGCATCTTCTGACGCAGCGGCGGCACCCGATGCAGGCGCTTGCCTTCACGGCGAGCTTGTTGTAGGCTTCCTTGAACGCGGCCTCGTCCTTCTTTTCGCAGAAGTCGTTCCAGGCCGTGAATACCGCGGGAATCTCGATCTTGACCGGGCATTCATTGACGCAGTATCTGCAGGTCGTGCAGGGGACGCGACTCTTGGAGACGCCCAGATACACGTCGCGGGCCTCGGCGAGCACCTTGCGCTCGTCGTCGGTCAGCGGCTTGAAATCCGTGAAGGTCTCAATGTTTTCCTTCAGCACTTCCATCGTGGTCATGCCGCTGAGGACCGTGAGTACGTTCGGAAGCGAAGCGGCGTAGCGGAACGCCCAGGAGGCCGGAGTGGCCTTGGGATCGGCCTTCCTGAGGACGTCGGCAGCCGCCGGAGTGAGGTTGGCGAGACGGCCGCCCTGGAGCGGTTCCATGATGACGACGGGGATGTCCTTCGAGGTCAGGAACTCGTACATGCGCTTGGCGTTGGTCTGATTGTCCCAGTCGATGAAATTGAGCTGGATTTGAACGAAATCCCATTCGTGCGCGTTGACGATGGGTTCGAGAGCCTGCGCGGAATCGTGGAAGGAAAAGCCGAGATGCCTGATGACTCCGGCGTCTTTCTGCTTCTTGAAGTAATCGTAAAGCTTGAGATTCTCGTAGTTGCGGAAGCTGTTCGCGTTGAACGCGTGCATCAGGTAGAAGTCGAAATAGTCGGTCTTGCACGCCTCAAGCTGGCCCTTGAACGTGGCCTCCGCCTCGGCCGCGCTGCGGAGCGACCACAGCGGAAGCTTGGTGGCGAGCAGGTAGGAGTCGCGTTTATATTTCTTCATCGCTTCGCCGATGAACTGCTGGCTTTCGCCGTTGTGGTACGGCTGGGCGGTGTCGAAGTAGTTCAGCCCGGCGGCCATGGCCGTGTCGACGAGCTTCTGCGCCTCTTCACGGTCGATCTTGCCGTTCTTCTGAGGAAGGCGCATCATGCCGTAGCCGAGCAGAGGCACGGTGAGATCGGTCTTTTTATATTTGCGGCGGGTGACCTTCTTCGATTTGGAAGCATCGCCTTCCTTCGCGGGTTCGGACGACTTCGCATCGGCCGGCGCGATGCCGGTCTGAGCGGCGAGATGGGACAGGGCGCCGAGCGTGGTGAGCGCTGCCGCGCCCTTCAGAAACTCTCTTCGATTCATATTCTGGACCTCAAATATGATTGGATATTAAGTTCCGGGGCAAACGATGGAAAGGTCATCCCTCGGCAACAGCGGCTTTGCGCTTCACGATGGCCGAACTCACGATCAGCATGCCGATCCAGACGGCGAGGATCAGCGCGGTCATGGCGCCGCCGACGGTCGCGATCTCGCGGAGAACCTCAGCGGTGTTGCCGTCGCGGACGCCGGTCAGGAACGGGAACTGGAAGATGATCTCGCCGTGCCAGATGTGCTCGAACGCGAGCAGGGCGCATCCGCCGAAGGAAAGTTTTTCGAGCCAGCCGAGTTTCGTGGCCCAGCTGATGGTGTCCGAAGAGCCGGTGTCTTTCACAGTGCGACGGGCGATTCCGGCTGCGATTGCAGCGGCGAGGGGAGCGGAGAAACAAGCCATTTTGTGTTCCTTTCATGGAAACGTTGCCTCGTCTTAAGGCAACTTGGTTCAGGTGTTGCGTATAGAATCCGTGGCAGGATGCTTCTGCATCCCCTACAGCCGCTTCGTGCGGCCGCGGGTTCTCTTATTTGCTATACTATATCACGTATTATATAAAAATCAAGCCTCTGTTTTTTTGTTTTTTCAACTTTTTTATCTTGAGGATAAGGCGTAAGGGAAAACGCACGGAGTGAGCAACCTGAGGCTGACAGTCCTTTGATCCGGGACATAAAAAGACGGCTTCGATGATGAGTCGAAGCCGTCTGCTTGAACGGTGTCATGATGAACCCGAGGCGGTGCCGTCAGGTCCATTCTTCCGATTTATTGCTTGCGGCATGTGGTATCGTCGGTGCAATCATTGCCGGCTTTGCGCATGTTGCAGTCCGTCCAGCTGCCCCAGCCGGTGGAAGCCGCTTTCTTCGGGGCATCGCTGTAGGAGGTCTTGGTGACGAGATCGAACGCATTGTTGGACGGGAGGGTCTGCCGCGGCTTGATGTGTCTGGCATGGCCGTCCAGATAGAGTTCGCCGGCGGTGGTGTGGGAGGAAAGGCGCTTGAGAATGGCGATATACTGCTGGATGGGGCTCGCGGAACCGGGGCTGTTGACGTTGGTCGTGGAGAAGGTGCCGGCGCCGGTTCCCTGCACCCAGTTGACGGTGTTGCTTTCGGATGCGTTTTCGCCGATGATGATCAGGTCGGAAGCGGTATAGACGGCCGTGGTCTTGTTGCCGCTGATGTAGCCTTTATTGTTGTTTTTCCCTTCCTTGCCGCCGGGGCCGAGCATGTTCGGAATACGCGGATGGATCGCCTCCTGAAGGTTGTTGAGGCTGTAAGACTTCTTGCCGCCGCCCTGCGCCGCGGTTTCGCTGGAGGCATCGGCATCGCAGAAGAAGGAGTTCTTGAACGGGGCATTTTTCGTCGGATCCTGTCCGAGGGCGGAAACCAGAGCGCATTCCCAGCCGGTATTGCCGCTTTGGGGGCCGGTGAGGGCGGGCATGTAGTCGTTGTAGCTGGTGGCATACATCTGGTACGCCTTGGAGAACTGACCAAGGTTGCTGAGGCAGGTCGCGGTACTTGCACTTTCACGCGCACTCTGCAGAGCGGGCAGCAGCATGGACGCCAGAATCGCGATAATGCAGATGACGACCAGCAGCTCAATGAGGGTAAACGCCTGTTTGCAATGTTTCATTTTGAGCTTACCTTTCGGTTGGTTTTGTTTTGTGTATGTTATGTTTGTATGTTTCGGGATTCAGGCGCGTTTCCCCGACGGGAAACAGCGCGCATTATATATTATACCGGATTTCCTGAGAAATGCAAATAGCAAATCGTCAAAAAAGCGGAAAAAAAACGTGGTTTTCGTGAAAAAACGCGGTTGCAATAGGTTTTAAAGAAAAATCCGATGGCCGGAAATCATTTTTTCGCCGAATACGGATCGAACTTGTAACCTTTTTCCTCCTTCATGATGTAGCCGATGCCGGGGAACGGGATGTGAGCGCCCAGAACGATATTGCCTTCCTTGCTCATGGTCTCCAGGAACGCCACGCGGGTCTGGTAGGCCTGTTTCTGGTCGGCGTCGAACGAGGCGCAGTATTCGGGATGTGCGACCTGGAGATCGACGGCGTGCACCACGTCGCCGACGAAGCGGAGCTTGCCCTGACGGTAGTAGCAGTGGCCAGGGGTGTGTCCGACGGCCTTCACCGCGTACAGGCCGTTCACGATGGGCTCGCCGAAGTTCAGGGTCTGGATGCGCCCGTTGTAAGCGTCGCGGAACTGGTGGAGGAGTTCGTCCGGTTTCTGCTTGGCGATGATCGGGCTCCAGTGCTTCCACTCCTCGTAGGACATGTAGACCTTTGCGTTCGGGAAGACCGCCTTGCCGTCCTTGTCAACGAGGCCGCCGACGTGATCCGGATGCAGATGGGTGAGCAGGATGTAGTCGACCCCGGTCGGACGGATGTTGATGCTTGCGAGCTTCTTGACGAGCGAACCATTCGGATCGAAGTTGCCCGCGTCGATGAGGTAGGTCTTGAAGTTGTAGCGCATCACGAAGCAGTTGACGGATGCGGGGTACTCCTTCTCCAGTTTGTCCTTCTTGAGGGAGGATGTCTTGGTATAGTCGCTGAAGAGCGTGCCCTTCATCGTCGTGCTCTTGTCCCGGATGGCGTACACCTTCACGTCGTTGCCGAACGTGAACTCCTTCACGTCCGCGGAGTCCGCCGCGAGCACGGCTGCTCCGGCACAGAATATGGCGGCGACTGCGGTAAACAATTTCATATCGCACCTCGTGGTTCTGGTCATGCGTAAGAATCGGAAAAACATTTTTCCAACAATATACTATAAAAAACTGAAAAATCAAACCTTGAAAAAAGAGAAAACGCGTCTAAATTAAAGAAAATTCCGTTTTCCGGCTCGTTTCGGACTGTTTTTTCTGTTTTTCCAAGATTCGGAGTCTTTTTATGTGGGTTGCCCTGCTTCTTTTCGCAGTCGCGTACGCGCCGTGCAGCATCGGACTGTCGTTGCCCGTCAATAAAAAATACCGCCCGCTCATCGCGCTGGGTTTGTTCTTTTTTGCGGTCGCAGTCCAGTTCGTGATCTTCACGGGGATTCTGCCTCGTTTTTTGCTTCTGCTCGTCGCCTGGTGTTCCGGCATGCTCGTCTTCTCCACGCCGTTCTTCTTCCTGCGGGACATGGCCCTGCTCGTCATGCATCTCAAAAAACGTCGCATCCCGAACCAGAAATACAGCATCGCGGTCATCCTGATCCTCTCCGGTTTTCTGGCGGCGTGGGGCGAGTTCAATGCAGTGCGTCCGCCCAAGGTCAAACCCGTGGCGATCACGATCCAAAACCTGCCGGACGCGTTCGACGGATTCCGCATCGTGTATATCACCGACACCCATATCAGCAAGGCCAGCCTGCCGAATTACCTCTGGACCGTCGTCTGCCGCGCCAACGCCGTGCATCCCGACCTCATCCTGCTTGGCGGCGATCTGGGCGACCTGAAGCCGGACGAGATCAGGCCGAACATGCATCAGCTCGGCGACCTGCATGCGAAACACGGCGTCTACTCCTCGCCCGGCAATCATGAGTATTACCGCGGGCTCGACGAATGGATCGCGTTCCTTGATTCCGTCGGCATTGAGACGCTGTTCAACCGGCACGTCGTGATCGAAAAGGACGGTGCGCAGCTCGTGATCGCCGGTCTGCCGGACAAGATGCGCGGCAACAAATGGTATGCCGGACGCGAGGAACCGGATCTGGATAAGACGCTTGCCGGTGCTCCCGAGGGTGCTCCGGTCATTCTGCTGTCGCATCAGCCGCGCTTTGCGCGTGAATACGCGAAATATCCCGTTTCGCTTCAGCTTTCCGGGCACACGCACGGCGGTATGATCGCCGGATTACCGGCCTTCTTGGTGAAGAACGCCAACAAAGGTTTCGTTTCCGGGAAGTATCAGGTGGGAGATATGACGCTGTACGTGAGCAACGGCGCGGGCCTCTGGAACGGATTCATGTTCCGGCTTGACGTCCCCCCCGAGATCACGGAGATTATTTTGAGAAAACCAGAATGAGGTGGCATCAGCTTAGAAAGCTATGCCTTTGAATTGAGGAGGACGTTCAGCACGCCCAGTCCGGCGATCGCGGCGGTCTCCACGCGGAGCGTCCAGTCGCCGATCCTGAGCGGGGCGGCTCCGGCGGCGAACATCGCGTCCGTTTCGGCGTCCGTGAAACCGCCTTCCGGCCCGACGAAGAATGCGACGTCGGAGGCCGTGCCGAGTTCGGGGAAGACCCCCGTGCGGTTGGACCCTGTAATCAGCACGCCGCAGGTTTCGCCGGCATGGGCGAGAGCCGCCGCGAACGGCATCGGGTTAGCGACGACGGGGAGGAACGGGTTGCCGGACTGCTTGCAGGCTTCGAATAAAAGATCCATCCAGCGCCCCGCGACGGAGTTTTCGCCCGGCTGAACAACGGAGCGTTCGCAGAGAACGGGCACAAGAGCATACACTCCCAGCTCGACCGCCTGTTTCAGCAGAGAGTCGAGCTTCTGTTTCTTGGGCGGCGCGAAGTAGAGGTGCAGACGCCGCGCGGGCGGCGGCACGACGCGCTTCGATTCCAGTCGTAACTGGCGGTCCGTCTCGACAACCGCCGTTCCGAGCGTGCCGTGTCCGTCCATGACCGTGACCGTTTCGCCGGGACGCGCCCGGAGAATGCGGAACAGATGGGCTTCCTCCCTCGATTCGAGGCGGAAAAAAGAGCCGGGTTCGGTCGAGGCGAGGTCGTCGAAACGGAACGCATGCATCGGGAAACCGGCTCCTTGTGCGTGAAAGCTGGTAATAATGGATCAGAAGACGAACTTGCAGTCGCCCAGACGGCGCGCAAACTCGTCGAGGACGCGTTTTTCGTCCTCGATGCCGCCGCGCGCGACGAACGTGGCGCTGAAGCGGACGAAGTGTCCGGCGTCGTCCCACGGCACGGAGCTGATGAGCTTGTTGCGGATGAGCCACTGGCTGAACGCCTCGCCGTTTTCGAACTGCGTGCCGTCGGCGGTGGCCTTCGGGGCCTTCACGTAGAGGTAGAAGCTGCCGGCGGGGACCTTGGCGTTGAAGCCGAGTTTCTTCAGCGTCTCGACCATGCTGGCGAGGCGGCGGTGGTATTTCTCGCAGATCGCGGGGGTGATGGCGGCCTGGTCGTCGAGCGCGGCGATGGCGGCCTTCTGAATCGCGAGGAACTGGCCGCTGTCAGCGTTGTCCTTCACGGTCGCGAACGCCTTCACGGCGAGCGGATTGCCGCAGACCCAGCTGAGGCGCCAGCCGGTCATGTTGAAGCCCTTGGACATGCTGTGGAGCTCCACGCAGCATTCGAGCGCGCCGGGGATGGAGAGGATGCTCAGCGGCTTGCCGGAGAAGTTCAGCGGCGCATAGGCGGCATCGCTCACGATGAGGATATGGTTTTTGCGGGCGAACTCGACCGCCTTCGTGAAGAATTCGACGGTGGCGGACGCGCCGGTCGGGTTGTTCGGGTAGTTCAGATAGAGCAGTTTGGCGCGCTTGCGCTGGTCTTCCGTAAGGGACTCCAGGTCGGGCAGGAAACCATTTTCCTCGAGGAGCGGGAGCTTGACGACTTCGCCGCCGAGGTATTCGGTCCATGTGCCGAGCACGCCGTAGCCGGGGACGGTCAGGACGGCGATGTCGCCGGGGTTGATGAAGCAGGACGGGAGAAGCGTGAGGGCGGATTTGCTGCCGATGGCGTGGACGATCTGCGTGTCGGGATCGAGCTCGACGCCGTACAGGGCCTTCATGTAGCGGGCGGCGGCGGCCTTGAAGTCGGCGCAGCCGTTGTCCGCGTAGGTGCGGTTCTCCCATTTCGCGGCTTCTTCCGCGAGGCGGGCGACCACGGACGGGAACGCCATGTCGTCGGGCTCGCCCACGCCCATGTCGATCAGTTCGACGCCGGGGTTCTCCGCGGCGGCGGCGCGTTTGGCGCGTTTGATCTTCTCGAACTTGTAGATCTTGGTGTCTTTGCCGAAGTTGGAACCGCCGATCCTGGCGGCGAAATTCTGCTGGAGGAAGTTTTCCTGAGACATGGCGCAAAAAGTCCTTTCTGGTTCTGAAAATAAGTAAACAATAATATAGCACGTGCAAGGGGAAATGCAAATACAAAACAGTCCGATCCGCTCAAACGATGCCGTATCCCGCGGAACCGTATACGGATGGGGGACAGGGCCGCCCCGTCAGCTCTTCGGCGTGATACGGCCCTTTTCGATCATTTCCTGGAAAGCAAACGCGAGGGATGTCTTCGTGACGGGTTTCAGGAGGATGCCGTCGAATACGGACATATCGAAGTTGTTCTGGTTTTCGACGTCCGCGGTCACGGCCATGATGACGACCTTGTCTCCATCCTCCATCGTGGCACGGATGTTCCGCGCGAGCTCTTCGCCGGACATGCCGGGCATCCACATGTCGGTCAGCACCAGGTCGGGCCTGGCGTCCGGCAGTTTCGACAGCGCGTCGGCGCCGGAGTTCGCCTGGACGATGTTGAGGTGGAATCCCTTCAGCATGGCGCCGAGGACCTTCAGGTTGATCGGCACGTCGTCGACGATGAGCGCGTTGTAGCCGTTCAGATCGACCTTCGGAGTGGGCTTCTGCGGCGTCGCCGAGCCGCTGAACGCGTTCGCCGGCAGCTGCTGTTCCGCGGCGGGAGCCTCGCCGTTCTTTTCCGCGGCGCGTTCTTCCTCGCTCGGGGTGATATACGGGATGCTCTCGAACACGATGGTGAAGACGCTGCCTTTCCCGACGTCGCTGTCCAGGTCGATCCGGCCGCCCATTGCCTTAATGTAACGGTCGCAGATGGCGAGGCCAAGTCCGGATCCCTTGTAGACGTGCGTGTCGCGGACGGCGTCCTGCTGGACGAACGGCTCGAATATCTTATCTTTTTTGTCGGGCGAGATGCCGATGCCGGAGTCGCGGATGGCGATGGCGAGGCGGCACTTGCCCTGTTCCAGGATATTGCAGGTGACCTTGATGCCGACGTAGCCGCGGTCGGTGAATTTGAACGCGTTTCCGAGGAGGTTCACCAGCACCTGGCGCAGGCGCATGCGGTCGAGCACCACGTACGGGAGATCGTCCGGGACCACCAGCGGCTGTGCGAGCTGCTTCTTTTCGGCGAGCGACTTGAACATGCCGACCATGTCGGTGACGATCCTGCGGACGTCGGTCTTCTCGTTCTGGAGTTCGACCTGCTCGGTTTCGAGCTTGCAGGTGTCGAGGATGTTGCTGATGAGGTCGAGCAGGGTATGTCCGGCCACGGAGATGGACTTGAGGTATTCGAGCTGGCTTTCACGCGGCAGCGCGCTGTTCTGCAGGAGCTCGCAGAAGCCGATCACGGCGTTCAGCGGCGTGCGGAGTTCGTGGCTCATGGACGCGAGGAAGAGGCTCTTTGCCTTGCTGGCGTCCTTCGCCTCTGTGAGCGCGGCCTCGAGTTTGCGCTGGTTTTCGTTCTCCGCGGTCACGTCGAACCATGCCAGCAGAATGTTCGTGAGCTCGCCGCCGATCATGATCGGGTAGGCGTTGACCATGTAGTCCTTGCCGTTGAACGTCAGTGCCTTCACGTGCGGCTTGAAGTCGGACAGGACGCCGCGGACCGGGCAGTCCTCCGGCGGATTCTTCGCCTTGCAGAAAACGGTGTGGCAGAGCTTGTCGTGAAGTGCGTCCGGGAATCCGAGCAGATGATCCTTCTTCGCAGCGGAATTGCGCTGGATCAGGTTCAGGTTGCGGTCCAGCAGGATGAGCGGCAGCGGCAGGTTCTCCATGATGAGCTGCTTCTCGTATTCGCCGCGTTCGAGTCTGGAGTGGATGAAGCGGTATTCGAGCATGGCTTCCACAACGTGCGCCGTACCCTGGAGGAACTGCAGACACTGATCGGTGAATTCGTATTTTCCCTTCTGATAGACTGCGGCGAGATGTCCCCAGAGCTTGCCGTCGATGAAGACGGGCGACATGCACAGGCTGATTTTTTTCGGACGTTTGTTCCCCGTTTGCCCGGCGTCCTGTTTTTTCAGGAGAAAGTCCGGATAATCTTTCAGCACCACCGGAAGATGCTGTTCCAGACGATGCAAAACATGATTGTCTTTCTCTTCCGGGAACGGGATGAAATCCTTGTCTCCGTTTATCGTCAGTCCGTCGGAAGCCTCGCTGACGAAAAGCTCCATGCACTTTTTTTCCATATTGTAACGCATGATGCAGCAGAAGTCCGCCTTCAGATGCTCCTTCACGCTGCGGACGATGAACGACAGTACATCGTTTGTCATGTCGACGGCCGTGGCATCGGAGGAGAGCATTTTCAGGGAGGCGGCAAAAAGATCGTTCAGTTTTTCCTGATTGGCCAGGCCGGTTTTCAGTTCATTCTGCGCCTGGAGCAGATCTTCGACGTCGTGCGAAATCCAGAATGCCGTGTCGCGCCCGAAAATCTCTTTGTTCTCGAAAAGCGCCATTTCCACGGAACGGTGCCGGCTGCCCGTGGCCATCTGGAATTTCTGCGTCTCGCCGGTAGCGAAGACTTCTTCCCATGCATGACGGAATGTCTCGTCCGCGTATTCCGGAAGTTCGTTCACAGGGAACCGTACGAGACCGCTGTCCTCGCCGAACTTGCCCACGTGAATGAAATGCGCGATGCCGTTGCGGCTGCCGATGACGATGCGGCTCGGTATCTGCTTGAACACGGCGCGGAGAAGTTTCAGCAGACGGCGCCGGTAGTGGTCCCATACGGCGATGTAGCAGAGCAGTGCCAGAACCAGCACAACGGAGAACGTTACGGTGACCAGCGCGCGGGCATTTTCCCGGCGGAACATCGACTGGTTGTCCATGCCGATCATCAGAATTTCCGCATTGGTGTTGCGGCTGACACCGAACCTCTGGAAACTGCTGGCGGTGATGATTCTCTTTGCTTCGACCGTTTCCCAGTTGTCTTTTGCGGAGTATTCATAAACCACACACTGGTCAAGCAGTTTGGCCAACTTGTCGGCCGCCGTCCGGGACTGGCACACGGTACCGCCGGCGACATGGAACGCGAACATCGAATCATGGACCGCGAAGACCGGAACGTCAGGATTGAGGCAGAGGCGCTGCAGGAAGAACGACAGGGACGCCAAGTTCACGGCGTTGAGGCCGTACCACGAGTGGAACAGCACCACGGAATCCTTGCCGCTTTGGGCGACGCGCCGAATCATTTCAGGCGTATCCACCGTTTTGTTGTCGATGATGACGCACTCTGTTTCGGGATGCGATGTGGTCAAAGCCTCTTTGACGCCGGTGATAAAACGTTCTCCCGTCTCCGTACGTCCGGCGAGCGGGATAATGCGTTTCGTTCCGGGAAAGACCTGGAAGATCAGGTCAATCGTTTTTTCCACCGGATTATCCAGAAAAACACCGCCGGTATTTTCATGTCCCGCGAATTCTGTTTCCCGCGGCATCCTTTCCGTGAAGAGAAGCAGAGCGGTTTTTTCCGGGATCAGTCCGGCGTTCTTGCTCAGCAACGGCAGGAGTTCCTGCCCGATGCCGATCACTGCCGCCACGTCGCCGCTTTCAAACAGCGGCTTCAGGCTTTCAAACCGGCTCTGAAGCTCCTCCTGCGAGGCGTTCAGCATATCGAATTCCTTCTGCATCACAATGAAGGAACCGTCCAGCGATGCCACGTGCCTTGAGACGGTGTTTGAAACGTATACATGCTCGGCATATGAGGCGGTGAACGGGAGGAGCAGCAGAACGCAGCGGGAATGTTCTTCTGCCGCTGGGGCGGCTTCTTCCGGCTGATCTTTGGATTCTTCGGCGGATGCGTCTATACCGGATTCATCCTCTTCTTCTTCCTCTTCTTCATATTCTTCGGGTTCTTCCTCGGCTTCCTCTTCGACCTCTTCCATTTCCTCTTCCGTCCCTTCCTCCTCATCCTGAGCGGACATAGGAACCGCGAACAGGATCAGGGCAAGGAAAAGGAGGAGAGACAGTCCCCGGCGAAACATGGGAACCGCCTCAAAGAGAACGGACTTTGTGATATGCGAGAAACGAGTTTGCATGGCTGGCGAGCATGAATTAGTTGCCTTATTATCTTGCTTAGAAAGTAATGTACATCTTTATCGTTGTTTTTTCAACAGGGTTTCAGCTGTTTTTTTCTGTTTTTTTGGGGATGAACCGATGTGGAACGCTTAAAACAACATTGCCGGGGGGCTTTGTGTCACGCTGCGACAAGCCTTTTTCCGAAAAAAAGAACGATTATCTTCCGCTTTCCGGTTGAAGTTCTGGCGTTTCGGCTGTATTTTATTGGGTTTAAGATTTTTCGCGCCCGTATGGCGGGAATATGATTTGTTTTGAGGTTTTTTCATGGAACAGGAAACGCTCCTGACACAGACGCCGGAGATGCCGCAGACCGAAGCTCAGTCTCCGGAGGTTTCCGCACGTCCGAGCAGCAAGCATGGCCGTTTCGGACGGATCATGCTCGTGCTCGCGTTCCTGATTCCGTTCGTATGGCTGGGCGCGCTTCGCATCTATGTGATGAAGACCGGCGAGAATTCGCAGGACGCGCTGTACCACGCGATGATGGCGAAGCTCGGGCCGAAGGTGTATGCCGCGAAAGAGTTCCCCTGGACGCAGATGTCCGTGTGGAAGGACCGTTTCGCGGACAAGGAACTGCTGTACCATGCCGGGATCAATGTCATCTTCACGATTGAAAAGGCATTCGGCGTGGCCTTGAATCCGCCGTTTCATGTCGCCGCGCTGTTCTACTCCGCCCTCGCGATCCTGGGCTGTGTTTTCGCGTCCCGGCGGCTCGGGGTGCGTCCGCTCTATCTGTTGCTCGGCGCGCCTCTTTTCTCGGTCATCGTGCCGAACTACACGTTCCGCCTCTCCGTACTGCGTCCTCATATCCTGTCCATCGCGTTCCTGACGTTCACGACCGGACTGCTGGCGAAAGGCTCGTTCCGGTTCCGTCTGGCGGTGGTCGGCGTGCTGTCGTTCTGCTTCGCCTGGAGCTATTCGAATCCGCACTTCATCGTAATCATTCCGCTGATCTTCGCCTTGTCGCGGCTGAAAAGCGGCGGCTGGCGCGAACTCTGGCTGCCGGTACTGTCGCTCGGCGGCGTCCTGCTCGGCCTCACACTTCATCCGCAGTTCCCGAATTCGTTCGTTATCTGGAAAGTCCAGTCGTGGGACGCCCTGATCGCGCCTATGATGGCGGGCGTCCGCCTTTCGAAGCCAACCGAAATGCTGGCTCCGCGCTTCGGATTCAACAGGACCGTCGCCCCGCTCTACCTCATGGCGTGGTGCATCCTGATGATGTTCGTCCGTCTGGTCGAACGCAAAGGTCTGTGGAAGATTGATCCGAACATCATCGCGGTCACGGTTCTCGCGGGCGGCTTCACTGTCGGTATATTTGTGGCGGTACGAACCGTGGAATATTCCGGGCCGTTCGTCGCGATCGCATTCCTGCTCCTTCTGGAGCACATGACACGCGAAGGTTTCCGTCTGCCGCTGAGCAAATACAAATGGGGCGTTCCGGGTTTGCTGGCTGCCCTGACGGTCGGCCTCGGCATTTATTCCTCGCACTACTTCATCAAGGAATGCCCGCAGGTGCTGGTCCAGCCGTTGCCGAAGATAACCGCGTTCCTGAAGGAACACGTGCCCGATGGGCGTCCGGTCGTCAATCTGGACTGGAGCGATTTTCCGGCGCTCTTCTACAACGATACGGACCACCTGTGGCAGTGGGGCATGGACCCGATGTTCTCGTATTCGAAGGACCCGCGCCGCACGCTGCTGCTGACTTCGACCACGCCCGGACTCGGCGGCGATCCGTACCCGGAGGACGTCTACAAGGCGTTCGGCTCGAAGTACGCCGTGCTGCTCTGGCCGCGCGTTTCCCAGGCGTCCTACCTTTACGACCACGGCTGGAAGATCGTCCAGTCTTACCTGGAGCCCGGCGAGGAGGAAGGCTGGATCTTCGCGCTCGACGAACGCCTCCTCTATCCGCAGCCGGGCACTTTCCAGAAACGTCAGAAGGAGTCGACCGACTCGATCGCAAACTGAACTTAACCAGACAATAACATAACACCTGAGCAGGGGAGTCCGCCGAGGCGGGCTGAGAGGAAGCCGTAGGGCTTCGACCCGTATGCGCCGGACGCGGCGCATGAGACCTGATCCGGATCATGCCGGCGAAGGGATTTGCCGATGGATGCTTTCCTGCTCAACAACGACAAGGAGTCAAGCATGAAAGCAGACAGGACCCAGATGGACGCCGCGAAACAGGGCGTCGTAACACCCGAGATGGCGGCCGTGGCCGCCTCGGAATACCTTTCGCCGGAGTTCATCCGCGATGGCGTCGCCGCCGGTACGATCGTGATCCCGGCGAACGTGAACCACACAAGTCTGAAGCCGATGGGCATCGGCCGCGCCCTGCGCACCAAAATCAATTCCAACATCGGAAACTCCCAGACCTCCAGCTGCCCGAAAAACGAGTTCGAAAAACTCGACGTCTCCCTCAAATACGGCGCGGACACCATTATGGACCTCAGCACGCGCGGCGATCTGGCTCTCTTCCGCAAGGAGCTCATCAGGCTGTCCCCGATCCCGGTCGGCACCGTGCCGGTCTACGAGATCGCCGCCCGCGCGGGCGCGGGCAGCTTCGACCGCGACACCATCCTGGAGGTCGTCGAGGACCAGGCGAAACAGGGCGTCGACTATATGACCATCCACGCCGGGCTTCTCGCGAAGCACATCCCCGCGGCGCTGAAACGCAAGCTCGGCATCGTGAGCCGCGGCGGCGCGCTCATCGCCGCCTGGATCGGCGACCACAAGATGGAGAATCCCTTCTACGAAGCGTTCGACGACATTCTGAAGATCTGCCGCGACTACGAGGTGACGCTTTCCCTCGGCGACGGGCTCAGGCCCGGCTGTATCGCCGATGCGTCCGACGAGGCGCAGTTCGGCGAACTCGACGTGATCGGCGAGCTGGTGCGGCGCTGCCGCGCCGCGAACGTCCAGGCGATGGTCGAAGGTCCCGGCCATGTGCCGTTCAACCAGATCGAGATGAACATGAAGCGCGAGCAGAGGGTCTGCGGCGACGCGCCGTTCTACATCCTCGGTCCGGTCGTCACCGACTGCGCCCCCGGCTACGACCACATGGTCGCCGCGATGGGCGGTCTAGCAGGCGCGTACTGGGGCGCGGCCATGCTCTGCTACGTGACCCCGAAGGAACACCTCGGTCTTCCGGACACGGAAGACGTGCGCCGCGGCGTCGTGGCGTTCAAAATCGCCGCCCATGCCGCGGACGTCGCACTCGGCAGGCCCCATGCGCAGGAACGCGACAACGCGATTTCCGATGCCCGCGCGGACTTCGACTGGGAACGCCAGTTCAGTTTCGCGCTCGACCCGGACCGCGCCCGCGAATACCGCCATGCCGCGCTTCAGGAAAGCCATTGCGCCGAGGATGCCGCGTCCGGCAAATACTGCACGATGTGCGGCCCGGACTTCTGTTCCGTCCGTCTCTCGAACAAGCTCAAAGAAATGAATAAATGAGGTGATTGCAATGCTGATCCGCTGTTTTTCAAAGGTTCGCGAGAAACGCCCGCTCGTCGAGTGCTTCGCGAACGTCGTCACCACGAACGGCTGTGCGAACATGCTGCTTGCCGCCGGGGCCTCGCCCGTCATGGCGGACGATCCGGTCGGCGCGGTCGAGTTCACGGAGGTGGCCGACGCGCTTTCCATCAATATCGGCACGTTCACGCCGACCTTCCGCGACGCCATCCGCGGCGCGCAGGAAGTCGCGCTCCGTCGCGGCATCCCGATCCTGCTCGATCCGGTCGGCACGGGGTGTGCGCCGTCCCGCGATGAACTTTCGCACGAGATCCTGAAACGCGGCGTTTCCGTGGTGCGCTGCAACCGTTCCGAGGCGAACGCCCTGCTCGGCCTGAAAAGCGCCACGCGCGGCGTCGATGCTTCGGCGGACGATGCGATCACGGAGGCAACGCTCGACCGCGCCGTGGAGGATGTCCGCGCGCTTTCCGCCAAGTACAGCTGCGTGTTTGCCGTGACCGGTGCGATCGACCTCGTCGGCGGCACGGACGGACGCGTCGCGGTCATCCGCGGCGGTCACGAGCTCATGACGAAGGTCACCGGGTCCGGCTGCATGCTGTCTGCTCTGGCCACGGCATATGCCGGAGCCGAACCGAAATTCCAGTTCGAGGCGGTCGCCGCCGCGCTCGCAGCCTATGGCGTCTGCGGTCAGATCGCATACGAATCCCTGAAGCCGGGCGAAGGGGTCGGCACGTTCGCGGTGCGCCTCTTCGACGCCGTCGGCAACCTCGATGTGACCGCGCTCCATGAAAGGCTCAATTATGAAGTCCGTCAGGCCTAATTACCTCAAACTCTACGCCATCACCGACGACGGCCCGAACCTCGTCGAACGCGTCCGCCTCGCGCTTGAAGGCGGCGCGACCTGCATCCAGCACCGCGCGAAAGGCGCGTCCTTCGAGGCCGCCAAGGCCGACGCGCTCGCGATCCAGGCGCTCTGCCGCGAGTTCGGCGTGCCGTTCATTGTGAACGATTCGCTCGAGCTCGCGCTGGCGATCGGCGCGGACGGTCTGCACGTGGGACAGAGCGACACCGCCGCCCGCGAGGCACGGTGCGCGCTCGGTCCCGACGCGATCCTGGGCGTTTCCGCCGCCACCGTGGCTGAGGCGCTCAGGGCGGAACATGACGGCGCGGACTACATCGGCGTCGGCGCTGTTTTCCCGACCTCGACCAAGCTCGACGCCACGTGCGTGACGCATGCCGCGCTCCGGGGCATCTGCGGCGCGGTGGACATCCCCGCGGTCGCCATCGGCGGCATTCATGCGGGTAATCTGCTCCAGCTCGAACACAGCGGCATCGCGGGCGTCTCGGTCGTGTCCGCGGTCTTCGGCGCGCCGGACGTGAAGGCGGCGGCGCGTGAGCTCAAATCGCTCGTGGACCGGGCGGATTTCACGCTCCCGGACGAGACCGGCATGATCCTCGATTTCGACGGAACCGTGCTCGACTCCATGCAGGTCTGGCTCGGGCTCGCGCAGGATTTTCTTCGTGCGAACGGTGCGGAACCGAAATCCGACCTGGATGACAAGCTCGCGAACTGCGCCGACCTGGTCACCGGCGCGGCGTATCTTCAGCAGGAATACGGACTGAAGATCACGCCGGAACAGACCCTGCAGGGCCTGCTCGACCTGCTGAACGCGCGTTACATGGCGTGTCAGCTCAAGCCCGGCGCGGAGGAATTCCTGCGCGAGGCCGGACGGCGCGGATACCGCATGGTCATCGGCACCGCCAGCGACCGAAAGGCGGTCGAATCCATTCTCGCTAAACACGATTTGCTCGACCTCTTCGTCGACATCATCACGACCGGCGAGACCGGCCTCGACAAGAAGGACCCGGCGTTCTACTGGATCGCGCTCGAACGTCTCGGCACACGCAGGCACGAGACCTGGCTCTTCGACGATGCGCCCTTCTGCATTGCGACCGCGCATTCATGCGGGCTCCGCACGGCGGGCGTGCCGGACATGTTCTTCTCCGGGGCGGAGTTTACCTGTGCCGACCGCGTGCTGAACCGCCTTGACGACTGGTTTAAGTCATGAAAGTCGTACTGAGCATAGCGGCGTCCGACCCGAGCGGCGGAGCCGGGATCCAGGCTGACCTGCGCGCCATCACAGCGCACGGTCTGTACGGGATGGCCGTGCCGACCGCGCTCACCGTGCAGAATACGCTCGGCGTAACCGGGGTACTTGTGCTTGAGGCGGAATTCCTGGCGCGGCAGCTCCGTGCCGTGTTGTCGGACATCCGGCCTGACGCCGTGAAGATCGGTGCGATGCCCGGTACGGATCACGCCCGCATTACGGCTGATCTTCTACGTGAGTTCGAGGTAACGAACGTTGTGTTCGATCCCGTGTTGGCGTCCACCAGCGGCGCCGCGCTCGGCACGGTCGAAGCCGTCGAGCTCCTCGCGCCGTGCGTGTCGCTCCTCACGCCGAACCTGCCGGAAGCCGCAAAGCTCCTCGGCTGCGATCCGGCGGAGCTCGTCACGCCTGCCGAAATCGAATCAGCAGCGAGCGAGCTCGTGAAACGCTTCCATACTGCTATTCTGCTGAAAGGCGGACACCGCACGGATGGCTCATTCGACGATTTTTTCCTGCCGCCCGAAGGCGACGGCATATGGCTTCCGACCCGCGTTGCGCCGCCGTGCGGCAATCACGGCACGGGCTGCCTGCTGTCCAGCTCCATCGCGTGCGGCCTGGCGTCCGGGTTGCCCATGCTCGAAAGCATCCGGCGCGCCAAGGAACGCCTCTCCGACGCCCTTGCGCGCGGGCTTTCGCTCGGACACGGCAACAGCCCTGTCGATTTCCGCTGACCCCCTGAAAACGCCCCGCAACGAAAGGAAACATCAATGTCAGACCGAGAAGAACAGCATCTCGCCGAATCTGGACTTGACATCTCCGAGTACATCCCGGGGCACGACCTTTCCGCGCGGGAGACTGACGAACCGCGGCTGAACGAGGCGCAGCGGGACGAGATGCGCAAGCGCCGGAAACTCCGCCGGAATCTCATCAAGGGGATCCTCGTCCTGATCCTGGCGGTCCTGTTGCTGTCGGTCGGGCTCGAACTGAACCGGGATATGCCGGTCCTCGTCCAGTACATCTTTTTCTACTTCCTTTTCGAGGTGATGTTCACCGAGGACTGGACGCTTCTCGTCACGGCGGGCGTGATGTTGCTGTGTTTCGGGCTGATGATGGCGCTGATCCTGCCGTGGAAAACCTTCGTCTTCCTGACGTGCGTCGCGCTGGTCCTCTTCATCCGGTACGAGAAAAAACTCTGGCTCCGCGCCCTGAACATCCTCGTATTCGGCACGTGGCTGATGTTCTCGATCCTGGTCGCCCTGACAGCGTGACCAACCTCGTTTTTCTCCCCCCCCCATTTGTACGCAAAAAAAGCCCTCCCGATAGGGGGAGGACTTGGATGCGACACACCAAGTGTGCAGAAGAAGTGTCCGGCTGCGCCCGGACACGGAACGGGCGGCGGACCGCCCGTCCGGTCAGTCAAGTGAAACTCACTCGGCCTTGGCTTCTTCGGCCTTGGGGGCTTCTTCCTTCTTCGCTTTGGCCTTGACGGGCTCGTTGAGGAGCTGGATCAGGCACATGGGAGCGGAGTCGCCTCTGCGGGCCGGCATGTGGATGATACGGGTGTATCCGCCCTGACGGTCGGCGAAGCGCGGTCCGAGTTCGTCGAAGAGCTTCGCGAGGACGAGCTTCTTGGTCTGGGCGAATTCGGACGGGGTGTTGATTTTCAGCTTGGCGTAAGCGAGACGGCGCTTGTGGTCGCCGCCGGCCTTCGCCATGGTGATGAGACGTTCCACGAAGCGGCGGAGTTCCTTCGCGCGGATCGTGGTGGTCTGGATGGATTCGTGTTCGATCAGGCTGCATGCGAGGTTGACAAGCATGGCCTTGCGGTGGCCGCAGTTGCGGTTGAGTTTGGCAGTATGTACGAGGTGACGCATGATATTAGTCTCCCGCTTTGTTCTTCACGGCCTTGGCGCGTTCGGCCTCGGCGAGAATGGCGGTTTCGAGTTCTTCGGAGAGAGTCATTCCGAGGGAGAGGTTCAACGTGGCAAGCTTTTCCTTGATTTCGTCGAGGGATTTCTTGCCGAAGTTGCGGTACTTGAGCATCTTGGATTCCGTCTTGAGGCAGAGTTCGCCGAGGAGCTTGATGTCCGCATTGTTGAGGCAGTTCTGGGCGCGCACGCTGAGCTCGAGGACGTCGACGTCCTGGGTGAGCAGCTTGAAGCGCTTCATATCCTCTTCGGAGATCGGGTTGTAGATGTCGGAATCGGCGGCGTGGCTGCCGAGGAACGGGCGGAGATGGTCCTTGAGGATTCTCGCGGCCTTTTCCAGGGCGTCGTTCGGGGTCACGCGTCCGTCCGTGTGGATCTCGATCGTGAGGCTGTCCATTTCGGTCTCTTCGCCGACGCGGGTGGCGCTGACCTGGTAGCGGACGTAGGTGATCGGGCTGAAGAGGCAGTCGATCGCGATGGTTCCGAGCGGATGATCGGGACGTTTGTTGCGTTCGGCGGGCTGCCAGCCGCGGCCTTTGGAGACCTCGAGTTCGCAGTGGAACGGGAAATCCTTGTCAAGCGTGCAGATGAGCTGGTCGGGGTTGAGGACCTCGACGGTGCCTTCCGTGATGATGTCGGCGGCGGTGACCGGGCCGGCTTTCTTCTTGCGGATTTCGAGGACCTTGACCTGATCGGAGTTCAGATTGAGTTTGACCTTCTTCAGGTTGAGGATGATCTCGGTGACGTCTTCGATCACGTGCGGAAGCGTGGAGAACTCGTGCGTGGTGCCGTCGAAACGGACCGCGGAGATCGCCGCGCCCTCGAGGGAGGAGAGAAGCACCCGGCGGAGGGCGTTGCCGATGGTGTGACCGAATCCGCTCTGGAACGGAGCGGCGGTGAACTTGGCATAGGTGTTCGAAGCGGTCTCTTCGTCCACGACGATTCCATGCGGCATCGGGAATGTGAGTACAGAAGCCATATTGAAGTACCTCCGGTATGTAATGTTGACTGGGTTATCGGTTCGGGGTTAGACTGGGCGGCCGGAAGTCCGGCCCGGACAGAATAACGGAAGAACCGTCAGTTGCGGCGGCGCTTCGGGGGACGGCAGCCGTTGTGGGGAACCGGGGTGATGTCCTTGATGCAGCTGACTTCCATGCCGGTGGAGGCGATGCCTCGGACGGCGGATTCGCGGCCGGCGCCCGGTCCTTTGATGCGGACTTCGACGTCCTTCATGCCGAATGCCTGCGCCTTCTTGGCGGCGTCGGCGGCGACGACCTGGGCGGCGTACGCGGTGCTCTTGCGGGAGCCCTTGAAGCCGTTCTTGCCGGAGGAGGACCACGCGATCACGTTGCCGTGAAGGTCCGTGAACGCCACTTTCGTGTTGTTGAACGTGGCATGGATGAAAGCGATGCCGTTGGGGATGTAACGGCCGGTTTTCTTGCGCTTGTTGTCGACCTGGGCGGCCTCGGCGGCCGGAGCTTCGGCTTCGGCAGCAGCCTGAGTCGCGGCCGCGGTTTCTTTGATTTCGTCAGACATAGTAGATCGATGACCTTTTCGTTGATTCGTTTGCTGATCTCACGCGGATCACTTCTTGGCGGCTTTGCCCGCGGCGGCTTCGGCGGCCGCGGCCTTGTCGGAGGCGGCGGTGCGGCGCTGCGTTTTGTCGCGGATGGCGCCGACGGTAACGCGTTTGCCTTTACGGGTACGGGCGTTGGTGCGCGTACGCTGGCCGCGGGTCGGGAGACCTTTCTTGTGGCGGAGGCCGCGGTAGCATCCGATCGCCTGGAGGCGGCGGACGTTGATCATGATCTCACGGCGGAGGTCGCCTTCCACCGTGTAGTCGTTCTGAAGCAGAGTGGTGATCGCCGAAATGTTTTCGTCGGAAAGCTGGCTGGCTTTCAGGTTGGGGTCGATGTTCGCCTTGACGATGATCTCTTCCGCGATCGCGGGACCGATACCGTAAATGGCCTGAAGCGCATATTTCACGCGCTTGTTCATCGGGATGTCTACACCTAAAATTCTGGGCATGGTTCGTTGTCTCCGGGCTTAGCCTTGTTTCTGTTTGTGGCGGGGGTTGCGGGAGCAGACCACGCGGACCACGCCTTTGCGCTTGATGATCTGGCAGTTTTCACATCTGCGCTTGATGGACGAAGTGACTTTCATTTTCGTACTCCGATTTATCTTGTATTGTTCGAGTCCATGACAATGCGGCCCGGGGATCATGCTCCGGTCTGTACTGTCATACGTGCGGTTTGTGCTATGGAATGCGCGGCAATCACCACAATTTGCCGCGATACACAAATGAGCTAATACTATACACCCCGCCCCCGTCTTTTTCAAACCCTCTCACCTTTTTTTCGCTTTTTTTTCTGAAAATCTTTATTAAAATCGAAACAATTTGGAAATCTTGTCTTGTTTTGCCGTTTTCGTATTCACTTATTGCGTGATTTTTGAAACGGCGCGAAGCCGCGCTCAGATGTCAGAACAAATCGCTGTGGGAACCGGTGCGGAACAGTGTCAGCACCAGGACGCCTTCGTCAATATCGTACACGAGAAGCAGATCGGGGCGGACATGACACTCATGAAGTCCGGCATATCGTCCCGACAGCACATGGTCACGACACTCCGGCGGCAGTTTGACGCCATCGGCCAAAAGCCGGATGACATTGTCGAGCGCCTGAATGTCTTTCCCTCGTTTCATCAGGAGCTTGTACTCCTTTTTGAAACGCGAGGTCCATTTGATCGTGTATTTCATGATTTGAGCGCCCGGAGCGCCTCTTCGACGTCCGTGTAGCCCTTGATCTTCGGGTCCCGCGCGATCTTCCGGGCCTCCTGAAGCGCGGAATAGTCGTCCGCCTCGGAAACGTCTTCCGTAATGGCGAAGGGGATGCCGCGTACACGGAGCGCCTGCTTCACGAAAATGCTGAACGCCGTCGACACGCTCATGCCGAGGTTGCTGAACAGCTCCTCCGCCTGTTTTTTCGTTTCGGTGTCGATTCTGATGCACAAATTGGTCGTTGCCATAAAAACCTCCTGAGTTCTTATTGCAATATAGCATATCTTTTCAAAAATGCAAATAGATTTCTTTGCAATATAAGAAAGAAAACTAATACCCGCGTTGGTAGCGGATTAATTCCGCCACGCCCCATACGACGGCGTAATAGGGAAGAAGCACCGTATCCGCGACGAGCGCCGAGGGGAACCACAGGGCTTTCCAGCAGATGACGCCGAAAGACGGCTCTCCGTCCGTACTCAGTTGGTAATCGTCGTAGGGGTCATCGTAGCTGTATTCCCGCATGATCTCCTCCCGCTGGCTCTCCCGGAACGGGTAAATGCTATCGATCCATTCCCGTGTCCCGGCGCTGTTGTGGTATTCGTCCCACGGCCGGAGTACGGTCAGGAGCTCGTAACGGCTGCCGTCCAAGGCGACCGGAAACATGAAATACTGTTCGCTGTTGTTCAGGTACCAGTCCTCTTTTGTGTAGGGGCGGACCAGCCGGATGCGGAACGGCTGGGACAGGTACGGCAAATGTCGTGGCTGCACCCGAAGCCGGAGCGTGTCGCCTTCGCGAAGCGGGAGTTCATTTGTCGGGATTTCGAATTCGTACTGTCCGCCGGCGCAGAGGGACTCGCAATCTTCCCGGACCGCGTAGGCGAATTCCGACCGGGAGACAGGCGCCAGATAGTCGGGCTCCGGCGCGTCCGGGACGGTCTCCACGATCAGTTCGCATCGCCGGAGATTTCCCGGCAGGGGATCCAACGGGATGCGTTCTTCGCAATCCGAGATGGACGTCCACGCCGGCTTGCGGTGCAGCCACCCGTAAAACGGCAGATAGTTGTATTCCGTTTTCCGTTTGCTCGTGAGGATGATCTCGTCGCGCCCGGGCGACAGCTCGTAGCGGTAATCGCTGAAAGAGGTATTCGTTGTGCCGAGGCTTTTGACCACCGACGTGCACGCGCAGCCGCTGCCGGACAGCATCAGGACGCAGACAGCCACGAGCGGCAGAAGGGGTCGCAGCAAACGGTTTGGGAAAAGGGATTCTTTCATTTTCGTTCTCATTGGACAGCAGCGGCGCACCAGATGACACAGGACGAGAGCAGAAGGATCACCGCCAGTGTCGTGAAAACCACCATCAGGGCTCTCCGTGTGATGTCGGAGAGGACCGCACGGACCGGATGCTCCTGTTTTACGAGGACCCCCAATTTGTTCGGGTAGTTTCGTTTGAATATCTTGTCAACACGTATCAGCTGGATCCAGGAGGCAAGAAACAGCAAAGCCCAAAGGGTGTCGATGACGTTTACCCAGAAAAAGGAGGTGTTGCTTGTGTTGTGTTCGAGCGAGAGGAACCAGAAAATGAGCGCAAGACTTAACAGGACGACGAAGAGAACCACCGATTTGCAGACGGAACCGGGATGAAAGTTCTTAATTCGGTTCAGAATGTTCATGACTTGTTTTTCTCCGGATTTGAGCTATATATGAAAGTACTTAATTCGGTTCAAAATGTTCATGACACCAGCCCTTTACGAACCGAACGCGACCACCAGGAGCAAGATTGGAATGGAAACCGGGATCAAAATCACATCCCCGACGACCGCCGACGGGAACCACAGGACCTTCCAGCAGATCACCCCGAACGACGGGGACCCGCTGGACTCGCCGCCTCCATAGCCTGCGATTTCCTTCATCGCGAGGGGACGCCAGTAATCCTGCTTCATTTCCCGAAGCCATTCCTCGTCGAACGGCATGAGTTCATTGCTGCACAGAAGTTCATAACGGTTGCCGTTCATGGCATAAGGGAACATGCGGTACCGATCCCAACCGCCTCTTTTTCCCTCCGGGAGCTCCTCTTCGCCCCGATGCCATACGATGAGCCGGAAAGGCCGGGACATGTACGGCAGGTCGTCGGGATGAACGCGGAGATGAATCGTCTCGTCCTCGCCGACCGGAAATTCGTCGACGAACGCCTCGAACTCGAACTGAACAGCGGAAAGGTCCGTTACCTCGTCCGGGGAAAAATTTCTTATATCGTTATCATCATAGACGCCGGGCGGCAGAGGATAAAGCGGCATGACCTTTGCGCGCGGTGCATCGGGGGCGGTCTCCACGACCATATTGCACCGGACCAGGTCCTCCGGCATGGGATTCAGCGGGATGCGTTTCTCATAGTTTTTGACCGAAGTCCATGCAGGCGCTTCGTGAAGAGCCCCGTAAAACGGCAGATAGTTGTATTCCTTCGTCCGCTTGCCCGTGAGAATGATCTCGTCGCGGCCGGGCGACATCTCATAGCGGTATTCGCTGAAATTCGTTCGGGTCGTGCCGAGGTTCTGAATGACCGACATCATGCAGCAGCCGGTGCAGTAGAATCCCGCCGCCATGCACAGCACGGCGAAGAGAAGATTGCGGACCAGTGTCTTTTTCCTGCTCATTTCGTTTCGCTCCGAGGATCAGGTCGTTATCATCATCGCACCACGATAATCCGGGTCAGAGTCCGCCCGCCTCGGAAAGCCCCTTGATCATCAGGGTAAAGAAAAGGGCGGCGCTGCCGTAAATGACGATTCCGCCGGGCAAAAGGATTACGTCCCCGACGATCGCGGATGGCAGACAGAGTGTTTTCCAGAGAACAGCGTCCACGGTGGGGAAACGTTCCCCTGTCGCGCGTTCGTACTCGATCATGCAGACCTCTTCCTGGTTTTCGCGGAACGGATAAAGGCCGGGAAACCGGTTTGCCTCCTGACAGTCCCAGCTTTCCTCCTCGATTTCCAGAAGATCCCGTTCGGAATTCCATGAATCACTGATTATCATTGCAGTAAGAATTCCGACCCCGACAGCCAGAGGCGGTGACCAGCCGGTCTTCTGTTCCTGCGCTCCGTCCCGTTCTCCGTTCTGCCCCTGCGTTCTCTTCTGTTCGGCTTCTTTCCGTTTTTCCTTCATGGCCATGATCCGATCTTCCCGGATCTTCCGGAAAGGATTGACGGGCGTCATCTTTTCCGGTGCGAGGGTCAGGAGTTCATAGCGGCTGCCGTCCAGCGAGACGGAGACCGGGAACATGAGACGCTTTTCGAATTCCGGCGGCGAAGGCGCGGCGGTCTTCGTTTCCGGTGCGGTTTCCGGTGCGGTCCCTGAAGCGTTTTCCGGCGCGGAAACGGTTTCGTCAGCGTCCGTCGGGACTTCTTCGGGATCGGCTTTCTTCGGGACCAGGCGGAGCTGGAACGGTTTCGACAGCCTTTCCCGGTCCTGGGGATGGATTTTCAGATAAAACGTTTCGCCCTCCCGGAGCGGGAGCGATTCGATCTCCATCACGGCCGTCGGGTGATTGTCCGCCCACAGGAGACGCTCCGCTTCGGGATCGGTCTCCACGATCATGCTGCACCGTATCAGGCCCTCCGGCATGGGGTCCAGCGGGATGCGCTTCTCCCAGGTCGAAGTCCAGGTCCACGCGGCGTTCCTGTGCCTGGACCCGTACAGCGGCAGGAAATTATATGCCCGGTTCCGTTTGCACGTGAGGATGATCTCGTCGTGGTCGGGCGACATGTCATACCGGTAATCGGTGAACGTGGAGCGTTTCGAGCCGAATTCGCTGTTCAGGACGCTCGCGGAGAGGCATCCCGTGCCGCAGACGCAAAGCGACGCGCACAGCGCGGCGAAGAGAAGATGTCGGACGAGCGTATTTATCGAGGTCATGTTATTGCTCCGTATGGCGTATATTGCTGTCATACTATATCACAATAATCCGAAAAAACAACCTAAATAAAAAAATCAGCGGATTGCGAAAAAAAGAGCGATCGATGACGCGTGTTTTATCAGACAATATTAAATGATGTATTTATTCAGAATGGGGATCCTGTCCAGAACAAAAACCGATACGGCGCTGGCGGAAAACACCACGGCGGACGTGATCGGGAGCGAAACGAGGGGATATGAATAAACAGGGAAATAAACATCAAGCCGGATCAGGATGTAATTGAGGGCCGCGAGGAAGAAAAGATGGACGAGATAGATGCCGAAACTCCATTTGCCCAGCATCGCGATCAGTTTCCGCGGACCGGGGGAGGGCCGCCAGTCCTGAAACCGATCCTGACAGAAGACGAAAAAGGCGGCCGAGGCAAGAAGCGTGTTCAGGGTGAGCGTGCCGAACATCCATTCCCCGGGGCGATGAAGACGGTATCCGATCACACCGTTGATGACGGCGGTCGCGAGGACGGCGAGGAGCCCCGCGAGACAGATGCCTTTTCTTGCCGCGGGCTTGAGCCTGTGCCGGGCCAGCCAGAAACCGAGGACGAAATACCCGGAAAAACCGGCCGCGAGCTTGACCTGCAGGCGGTTGATTTCGGGCGTGAACGTGTCATGAAAGAACGGGATGACGTCAAGCGTATTGACGGCAAAAACGAACACGAGGGAAAGAGCGAGGAAATAAACCGTGACGCGTTCGCTTCCGACGATGTGCCGCAGGACCGGCGTGACCATGTACAGTCCGGCCATCACGGGGAGAAACCACAGATGATACTTCCCCGCGACGACCTCACGGAAAAAACCGGAACAGGACAGTTTGACGTCGGCGCCGTATTTCAAGGCGAACCAGTGGTCGGCCATCACATAAAAAGCGGACCAGAACAGATATGCCGTCGCCAGCCTCAGGATCTTGACGCCGTACAGTTTTTTCAACGTGTATTCCCTCGCAGGATCCAGGAGGAAGCGCCCGGAGACCATGAGGAAGACCGGCACGCAGAACCGGACCAGCGATTCGTAGAGATTGCAGATCTGCCAGGCGGCTGTCCGGGTGTCGATCCGGTAAAAATGCTCCACCCCCGTATGCAGGACGATGACTGCGAAAACGGCGACGATGCGGATGATGTCCGGCCAGATCTCGCGCTGTCCGTCATTTCCATTCGTATCGGACTTCATCGCTCGAGTTTTGTTTGTCATAGATATTCTTTCCTGATATGCCGATTTCACTGTAATATATACTCGAACACTATTCTATTCAAGCTGTTTTCCATCTTTTTTGGAGAATCGTCTGAAAAAGATATTTCTCGCATCATCGTTTCAAGAATCTTTTTCAAATCCGGTTCGGGATGGGGCCTGCGGCTTGATTTTTGAAAAGAAAAGGGTATATTATTCTATCCGGTCGTGTCCGGCGCGGGAAATACCCGTCAGTCGGAATCATCCGTCCGCGGGAAAGACCGTTTTATGCGTTTCGACGTGGATCCTTAGCTCAGTGGTTAGAGCGGAGGTCTCATAAACCTTTGGTCGCTGGTTCGAACCCGGCAGGATCCACCATTTTTATGCCTTGATTATCAACGAGTTTGAACTTGATCGCCCCCTTTTCTGCATTCCCTTCTTTTCCGTCATTTTGCCCTGTTTTTCGCCTCTTCGACGGTTTCTGACAAAAAGTCATAGTGATTTCTCGCAGTTGATTTGTGGGAGCTGGTAGATTTTGAGCTTGAGATATTCAATATCTCGGAAGCCGTACACCTGACGTGTAAGCCAACGGATTTTGTTATTGAATCCCTCCGTTCTGGCATTGCTGACGTGTCCAAACGTCCAGTAACTGACGATTCCATCCAGCCTGTCCCGAATAGTTTTTGCCATGGTTTTCAGTTCAGGGACAAGTGTTTCTTCCACGAGTTTGCACCATCGGTGGAATGCGAGGTTTGCCTGGTAAGCGTTTTGAGCGACCCGGCAAATTGTTCTCAGAGCTTCCTTGAACATATATGCATCTCCCAGTTCCTGAAAAATACCCCTCAGATTCCGTAGGATGTTCTTTGCGTTTTCGGGGATATCCTCGTTGTTTTTGAGGAATATGAATCTCAAACCTTTCAGTTGCTTCTGTTGAACGGAATCCAACCTGCCCATCACCCTTTGTCGAACATGGTCGAGACGGTCGTTCATGAGCTTGACGACGTGGAAATGATCGAACACGATTTGAGCTTTCGGGAAGTGTTCCGCGAACCAGGTGGAGTACGCATTTGCCATGTCCATTGCAACTATTTGCAATTTGCTTGCACTTAATTTGCTCAACACCCCTTCCAATGTTGAGATGCCTTTGCCATTGCCGACATGAATGACTGCGCCACTCTCCAGATCCCGCACGATCGTGAGGTAAGCTTGTTTTGCCTGACCGTGACCAATGTGGATTTCATCAACCCCGATCGCCTGGACTTTCGATGTATCAATTGTCGCAAATTTCTGCCGGAGATCCCTCTTCTCAATCTCTTTTACCGTGTGACATCGCAGATGATAATGGTTTGCCAACGCTCGGATGCTGATCTGTTCTCGGAGCTCAAGAACCATCCGCTCAAGCATGATGCTGATACGGGCTTTCGGATGAGAAAGAAACGGAATCTCCTCAATGGAACGTTTGTGACAGCGGTGGCAGTACACGAGATGTAATGTGTAGATGAAATGAACTTCCCGAATCCGTCCCATCGGCAACCCGCGCACGTCTCGTTCATAGAGGATTGTCAGTGTGACATCCTTTAACTTGCACTTCGGACATTGGTGTTTCTTGCGTCTGAGGCGGATTTCCAGCCTTTCTTCAGAACAAGTGGCAGTTTCTTCTTGAAAATCGAGGATTCCCTGTGCATAGTAGAGGCAAGCCGGCATTGGTACTCCTTTTGTTGCGCAAATTCAAAAATAGTACCGATGTCGGCTTTTTTCAACCTATTTCATTGGTTCATCATGATTATATCCCTTTTTTCCTGTCAGAAACCGTCGAAGAACCTTTTTTTCAAAACAATATCGGGGGAACAAACTTGAAAAGTTGCGGAAAGATGCTATAGTAATATGCTGTCGGGTCTCCTATGTTTTCATTGAGGCTGTTAGCGTTCTATAATATAGCGCGGGAGTCGACGTTTTCAATCATAACCCTTTTTTCCCGGACAGCAGTGGTCGCCCCATCGAATTACGACGAGCGTCAGGAGGAAGAACGATGAAAAAGATTCTTTCGATTTTTTGTTTTATTGCTATACATTTAGTCGTTTATAGTCAGTCAGTCGGACAGATAGACAACATAGCATCAACTCCGCAAGCAGATGTGCCGTCGGCTACAGCAACCGAAGCTGAAAGACTGAATGATGAAACTATCGCCATGTTAGCCGAAAAAGAAAGAAAAGAACCGTTCTATGCCATTTATCAATCAGCTTCCCTTGACACCGTTTGTTTTGAGGGGACGATAAAAAGAGTATCAACGATTCCTGATCCGGAAACAAATGATTACGACAATTGTCTATATGCGCTGTTTGTAGAACTTGATTCTGTCCTGTCATCCGATACCCCTCTGAGCAACAAAATGCCATGTGAAGCAATCCTTGCAGTTCCGATCATGAAAGATAAAAAGCTGATAGAAGAAAACAGATTCTTCCCAGGATATAAAATCCGCTGCACCTGTGCGGAATACGATAAAATGCCTCTTGAGATTCAAAGAATTCAGTTGTCGGATGATATTCAGTCTTTTGATCATCAACAATTTTATGCAATCAATGTCAACAAGATTGAAAGCTTTGCAACAACCGGAAAACGGAATTTCGCAAAACGAACAAAAACAATTGTTCCGATTCAAACTCTTCCCCAAGACCAAAATTCGGCAAGATTGCGCAAAAATCGCATTCAAGCAGAGATATCTCACATTGAAGAGGAAATAAAAAAACACGGAGGAAGTTTTGAAACATGGAAAAATGAGTACAAGCCTATAGGTGAAAAATATACAAAACTGTGCAACGAAGGTTGGAAAGGATGGATCAACGATTCGTTTTATGCGGCTTATGGGGCGGAATCAACATACCAGACAAAAGCATACATCAACGGAATCCTTCCATACAAAAAGTATTTGGAGAATAACAATATCGATCTTATTGTCCTTCGAATTCCAAGCAAAGGGGACTTTGCCGCTCGTGTGCTTGCCGCTGAAGATTTCCAGGAAAACCCGGCATGGATTGAACATTACTATGAGTGTTTGAAGAATGACATAGAAATCATTGATCCAATGCCGGAAATGTGGAAACACAGATTCGACTATCCTCTTTTTTATTTTTTTCACCCGGACTCGGAGAACCACCCTTTTGAAGGACAGGCGTTTATTTCTGCAAAAGTTCTCTCGGAAGTCTTAAAACGATATCATTTTTCAACTTCAGATTCGCCTATAGAACTGGAGGACTATTCATTCAAAACAAGTGAACCTCGTTATTTTTGGCCTGAGGGGAATGACAAGTTTGACCCGAAAGAGAATGTAGTTTTCAAGCAAGTCGTTCGAAACAAAAAAACAATTGGAAGTCTCTCCGTTAATACGGGCTCTCCCTTTTTGTTTTTAAGTAATTCATTCTTCTGGTGTCCAAGAGGTTCTCAAGGAGCATCCGTCCCCGGGTATACAGCCTATTTCCTTCAGCATATTCCTGACTGGTTTTACCAGGATGGGACATCAAATCAGCTAATAAGAATGTTGGTAAATACTCCGGAGGCGTTACAAAAGCGGCATGCTGTTGTTATGGTTGGTTTTCCCAGCGCATGGAATGGGACTTTCCCGGTCTTTCCAAAATACCTTTTGGATAAGCCGGAAAGCATTTCTCTTGAAAAAACTCTCGATTTCATTTCGTCAGATATCACAAATCTCGACAATGGTTCTTTCTTGTTTAGTCAGACGGACGGTGTAACGACTATTTCTCCAAATGTTCAGAAAGCTGATGCCAGACCAACGTTTGAAATAGAGTTGGAAGTCCCTCGATGTGAGGGAAAAAATACTTGCATGCTACGAATTAATTTTGCGGAAACATCTTTTGCGTCCATTTTCATTTATGATTGTGACAGAAAAAAAATCATTGACTCTACCGATATGTCTCTTCCAAATTCGATAACGCCTATTGATTTTTCTCCAAACTTTTTTATCGATGCATCAGCATCGCAAAAAATAGTCATTCTGTTTCTCAGCCAATCAACATTCTCAATCAAAAATATTGAACTTTGGTATTACTAAATCATCATACTCTTCTCGTCCTACCTCTTCATCTTTTTCTTTCTTCCTTTGGCACTGCTGGGATACTATGCCGCGCCGAAGAAGCTCCGCCACCTCATGCTGACGATCTTCAGCTACATCTTCTACGGGTGGGCGAATCCGTGGTTCTGCCTGCTGATGCTGTTCAACACGAGCGTGGACTTACACGAACGGCCGCCTGATGCAGGCATATCCGGCGCGGAAGAAGGGCTTGGCGGGCTTCTTAAATCATACAGGAAGGTCAAAAAGGCGGCATGAAGGTTTTTTCGTATAGTCCGTATGATTTTATTTATCGTAGGCCGGAAACTTTTTTACCGCGCATCGGTCGACCGTTCCTCATGAGGCACGAATGCCGTCTGCATATTCCATTCCACGAAAACCGCTACCTATTCGTTTTTTTCTCAAAAACACGGTTTTTCATTCACTTTTTTGATAATAGGTCATGGGTCATCGTCCCCTACTATGCCAATTTATTCTGAGAGAGTTTAGCGGTTTGTAACCTATTGAATTCCAACCGCTCGCACTAATCTCTCTCATAAACTCCAGCATTTTTAATCCGATTTCAATTCAAGTAATCTGGATTTATCGCAACATATTGATCACAAAATATGTTATGCTGATTTTTCTTCGCAACTTCGAGGGAAAAAAGTTTCTTATGAGGCTACTGTATGGATGTCATGCGGTACTGAAAAAAAGGGAGAAAGCCATGAGGACTTTCTCCCGAGTGTATGTTTTCTTGATCGGCTAAAAAACGTTACGCCTGTTTGCCGCAGTACTTGAGGTACCGCGGATAGAGCGCGTGCAGGATGCCGTATTCGAGGCCGCGGAGTTCGGCGAGGCCGCGCATGCGTCCGAGCGCGGAGTAGCCGGGCGTGATGGGCGAGGTCGCATTGAGGTCGTTTGCGATCACGTGGCCGTGGTCCGGGCGCATCACGATGCGCCAGTCCTTGCGGCCCGCTTCGATGCGGCGGATCTGCTCTTCGATGACGGCCTTGACCATGCCGTACATGTCCACGACGCCTTCCAGGTGGTTCGCCTCGTAGAAATTGCCTTCGGGCGTGTGCTCGGTGCTGCGCAGATGCACGAATCCGACACGGTCGGCGCAGGATTTGAACATCGGCACAAGATCGTTTTCCGCGCGGCCGCTGAACGAGCCGGTGCAGAAGCAGACCCCGTTCGCCGGGCTGTCGTCCATCGCCAGGAGCTCGGTCACATCCTGCGCCGTGCTGAAAATGCGCGGGAGGCCGAGCATCGGGAACGGCGGATCGTCGGGGTGAATCACGAGGCGGCAGCCGGCTTCCTCGGCGGCGGGGCAGACGGCGTTGAGGAACGCCTTGTGGTTCGCCTTGAGTTCGGCGCGGCCGATCTTGTCGTAGCGGGAGAGCATGGCGCGGACGTCGTCGAGCGTGACGCCCTTGAATCCGGGGAAGTTGTCGACGATGTCGAGCTCGAACTGCTTGGCTTCCTCGCGGGACATGCTTTCGAAGAGCTTTTTCGCGCGTTCCACGATCTCCGGCGCGAAGTCCGCCTCGGCGTTCTTCCGCTGGAGGATGAAGATGTCGAACGCCGCGAACTTCGTGCGGTTGAAGAAGAGCGTGCGGGAGCCGTCCGGAAGCTTGTAGTTCAGGTCGGTGCGGACCCAGTCCAGCACGGGCATGAAGTTGTAGGTGATGACGGAGAGGCCGCACTTGCCGAGGTTGCGGAGCGAGATGCGGTAGTTTTCGTACAGCTCCTCGTAGTTGCCGGTCTTCGTCTTGATGTTCTCATGGACGGGCAGGCTTTCGACGGCGCTCCAGGTCAGCCCGGCGCGTTCGATCATCTCCTTGCGCTCCATGATGTCCTTCACGGACCAGACTTCGCCGTACGGGATCTGGTGCAGCGAGGTCACGACGCCGGTCGCGCCGGTCTGGCGGATCGTCTGAAGCGAAACCGGGTCATTCGGCCCGAACCAGCGGAACGATTCTTCCATCAGCATGGCATAGTCTCCTGAGGTGCGTGTGAGTTCAGATGCCGGAGAAGGACGAGAAACCGCCGTCGACCGGGATGATCGCGCCGGTCACGAAGCTGGCGGCGTCGGAGAGCAGGTAGTGGATGCAGCCATAGACTTCGCTCTGGTCGCCGAAACGGCCCATCGGGGTCTTCGCAACGACCTGCTTGCCGCGGGCGGTGTAGGAACCGTCCTCGTTCACGAGGAGCGCGCGGTTCTGCTTGCCGAGGAAGAATCCGGGGGCGATGGCGTTCACGCGGAGGCCTTCGCCGAACTTCATGCCGAACTCCATCGCGAGCCAGCGGGTCAGGTTGTCGATCGCGCCCTTCGCGTTCGAGTAGCCGATGCCGCGGGAGATCGCCTGCTTCGCCGCCATGCTGGAGAAGTTCACGATCGCGCCCTTCTTCTGCTGGACCATCGCCTTCACGAAGACGATCGTCGGCAGCAGCGTGCCCTTCAGGTTCAGGTCGAGCACCTTCTCGTACTGGTCGAACTGAAGGTCGAAGATGGTCTGGTCGGGATTCACCATCGCGCCCGCCATGTTGCCGCCCGCGCCGTTCACCAGCGCGTCCACGCGGCCGTGTTCCGCCATGACCTTCTCATAGACGGATTCGATCATGGCGCGGTCGAGCACGTTGCACGCGTAGCCGGACACCTTCGGGGAGATGGTCGCCTTCGCGTCGGCGACGATCTGGTCCACGACTTCCTGCTTCAGGTCCAGCATCACGACTTTCGCGCCCTGGCTCAGCAGATAACGGGCGGTCCCGCCCGCGAGCACACCTGCGGCTCCGGTTACGACGATGACGCGGTCTTCGAGATCGAACAAACTGTTTTTCATGGGAAAAAGCTCCTGGATTAAAAAGAAAATAGGTTATGTGAGTGTGAATGCTTAACCTTATAATATACACCGCAACCCCCTTTTTTGCAATCTTTTTTCGTCAATCCTGATAAAATCTGACAACTTTTGACAGGATTTTTCGTAAAACGGACCTATCCGGTCTCCCTGCCCCTTCCCTTTACTCGTTTCCTTGTCTTGCTGCCCGCGAATATAGCACGGGAAACGCAATGTGTCAAGAAATATTGACACAATTCTGCCAAACAATCGCATCTGTCAAGAATTATTGACACTTTTAAGCCTCCACGCATCTTTTTACGTCAGGAAAAAGGAAAACGACGCTCCGAGGGTTAATTCCCGGAGCGCCGGATAATTCTCATTGTTTTCGATGTTAGTTATAGACGGAACGTGAACACAAGTGTATTCATGCTGTCAAAGTTGCAAGTTTTGTTATCTGAATAACAAACCGGTTCTTAAGAGAAAGGAGAAAATGATCAAAGCAAGTATAAAGAGAAGGATGAAACGACCTATTTTTTGCCCCACAGTTCTTTGGTTTTCAAGAGATGGAGTAGTTTTGTTGGGATTTAATACCTCTCCGCAATTCGGACATGCTGCGGCATTTGAGGAAACCTGTTTCCCGCAAGTCGGACAATTCGTTAGTGTTGCCATTTTGTTTCTCCTAATTGATGTTGGGTAGAGAGTATAAGACTATCCAGCCCATCAGTCTCTTATATAGACTGGTGGGTGTACCTACAATGCTTTTTCTCGTTCACAATCCTTGCATGAGGCGGCAACCGGTTCAAAATGGCTGAGATCAGGCTTAACGCCTTGAAGTCCGGGCACAAAAAAAGCCGGACGCTTCCCCATACGCGGTGATGAAGGTCCGACCAAGAACCCGCTCCTAGAACGTAGAGAAACGCCCAGCAGGACACGAAGACACAATCTTCCTGTGCTGGTTTTTTCTTTCTGGTAGCAAAAGAGTCTGTTTTAAACTTGGTCGGTTTTCATCACCTTTTGCTGAAATAACCGATGTAATGAGCTCGAAACCGGATTCCTGACGGCCAGGAAAGCGATTCCAAAACACAATTTACCGCATTCAAGAAAAAATCAAACGGTTTTTCTGCTTTTTTTAGTGTTTTTCCGTTTTTGAGGGAGGCAGAGCCCCCACGGCGGTAGTGCTTGGCTCCGCTCAAGCACATAGGACGCGTTGCGTCCCCGCGTTGCTGGGGGCGGCTTCGCCGCCTAGGTAAGCTCGCTTGCGCTCGCGCCACAATTCTACTTGACCGCAGAGACGTGGGAGGCAGAGCCTCCACTTGGGTAGTGCGCTGCTGCGCGAGCGCACAAAAAAAAAGGCGCTCTGGGGATAATCCCGGAGCGCCGGAGTTGTGCATTTTTTTGCTCAACCGTCCCCGAAAAAGAGGACGGCTTTTTTACTCAGCGGAGTTCGACTCCAAGTCCTTCGGCGAGGTTCTTGCGGACCTTTTCGTAAAGGACGTTGACCTCGTCGTCGGTAAGCGTGCGGTCGGGGGACCGGAACACGAGCGAGTAGGCGAGGCTCTTCTTCCCTTCGCCGATCGCCTTGCCCTCGAAGACGTCGAAGATGGAGACGGATTCGAGGTGGGGCAGATGGAGCTTGCGGATGAAGTCGACGACGTCCTGGTTGCGGAGTTTGGCGGGCGCGATGAACGCGATGTCGCGTGAGACGCTCGGGAACTGGGAAACGGGGACGTAGTATTCGGACTTCGTGCTCGCGTTGAGGACGGCGTCGAGCTGGATCAGGGCGATGAAGAGCGGGGTATTCAGGCGCATGCCCTTCGTGAGTTCGTCGGTTGCCTGGCCGAGCACGCCCGCCTTCTTGCCGTCGATGACGAGTTCGGCGCAGCAGAGCGGGTTGAACCGCGGATCGGCGGCGGGGACAAACGAGAAGGACGCGAGGCGGCGTTTGGAAAGGACGGACTCGATGATGCCCTTCAGGTCGAAGAAATCAAGCTGCTGGCCGCGTTCCCTGGAGTAGCGTTCGGGGTGGGCGCAGCCGGTGATGGCGATGCCGACCTCGTCGCGTTCCTCGGGGAACTTCGCCTGGTTCGCGCAGAAGACATGTCCGATCTCGAAGAAACCGAGGTCGTAGTTCTTGCGCGCGATGTTGTAACGGACGGCATCCAGCAGGCACGGGAGCAGCGAGGGACGCATGACCGCGAGGTCGAGGCTGATCGGGTTGTTGGGCCGGATCAGGTCGGCGGGCTCGAAGATGCCGCCGCGGATGGCGGAGGCTTCGCTCATCATGCTGTTGCTGACGATCTCGTGGAGGCCGACGTCGGCGAGCTCTTCGCGCAGATGCGTGATCGGCAGGATGGCGTCGCCGGAGATGTCGGACTGGGTGGCCTTGATGGGCACGTCGGGGAGCTTGTCGAGGCCGTGGATGCGGGCGACTTCCTCGGCGAGGTCGGCGGGACCCATCACGTCGAGGTCGCGCCAGGTGGGCACGCTGAAGGACGCGCCGCTTTCGGACTGGCGGACGGTGACGAAACCGAGCGAATGAAGGATGTCGTCGATGCGGCGGTTGCCCACGTCCATGCCGAGCAGACTGCGCACGCGGTCGTACTTGAGGTCGATGATGCGCGCGGGCTTTTCGGGCTCCGCGACCGAAATAAGCGGGGAGACGACGTCGCCGCTGGCGAGCTCGCGGATGAGCTGGGCGGCGCGCATGCTGGCCGGGACGATCATGGCGCGGTCGGCGCCGCGTTCGAAGCGGTAGGAGGCTTCCGAGGAGAGGCCGAGGCGGCGGGAGGTCGCGCGGACGGACGCCGGATCGAACCAGGCGCTTTCCAGGACGACGTCGGTGGTGTCGCCCACGACGCCGGAGTATTCGCCGCCCATGACGCCCGCGATCGCGACGGGCTTTTCGGTGTCGGCGATGACGAGGTCCTTTTCGGTGAGGTCGTACTGTTTGCCGTCGAGCGCGGTGATGGTCTCATTCTCCTTCGCGCGGCGGATCACGAGGCGTCCGCCCTTCAGGAACCGCATGTCGAAGACGTGCAGCGGCTCGCCGAGCTCCATCATGACGAAGTTCGTGATGTCGACGATGTTGTTAATGGGACGGATGCCGACGGCGGCGAGCGAGGCCTTCAGCCAGGCCGGGCTGTCGCCGACCTTCACGTTGCGGATGACGCGCGCGGTGTACAGCGGGCAGAGGTCCGGCGCTTCGACCGTGACGAGATTGCTCCAGTCGCCGGCGAGTTCGGTCGGGACGCTTTCCGGCGCGGGGAATTTCACTTCGCCGCCGACGAGCGCGGCGATGTCGCGCGCGACGCCCCAGTAGGAGAGCCAGTCGGGACGGTTCGGGGTAATCTCGAGCGTGTAGACGGTGTCGGTGGGGACGTACTCCTGAAGCGGCTTGCCGATCTCGAACGTGCCGGGGAGCAGCATGAGACCCTTGTGGTCCTCGCTGAGTCCGAGTTCTTTCGCGGAGCACATCATGCCGAAGGATTCCACGCCGCGGATCTTGCCCTTCTTGATCGTGAACGTGCCGCCCTCGCCGTCCGGGAAGACGGTGCCGATGGTGGCGAGCGGGACGATGTTTCCGGTGTCGCAGTTCGGCGCGCCGCAGACGATCTGGAGCGTTTCGGAGCCGGTGAAGACTTCGCAGATGGAGAGGTGGTCGGAGTTCTCATGTTTGCGGCGGGAAATGATCTTCGCGACGATCACGCCGTCCGGGATCTTGCCGACGGTCTCGATCTCTTCGACCTCGAGTCCGGCCATGGTGAGCGCGTTGGCGAGTTCTTCCGGGGAAAGGCTGATGTCGATGTAGTGTTTCAGTCTAAACAGGGAAAGTTTCATGTCGGTCTTCCTTTCTCAGAACTGTTTGAGGAACCGCAGATCGTTGTCGGAGAAGATACGCAGATCGCTGATGCGGTGTTTCAGCATGGTCAGGCGTTCCAGCCCGAACCCGAAGGCGAAGCCCTGGACCTCGTCCGGATCGTAGCCGACGTTGCGGAGCACGGCCGGGTTGACCATGCCCGCGCCCATGATCTCGATCCAGCCGGAGTTCTTGCAGACGCGGCAGCCCTTGCCGCCGCACATCACGCAGCTGAAATCGCATTCGACGCTGGGTTCCGTGAACGGGAAGAAGTGAGGACGCATGCGGATCTGGACGTCCATGCCGAAGAATTCCTTCGCGAACTTCAGGATGGTGCTGCGGAGGTCGGCGAGGGAGACATCCTTGTCGATGTAGAGCCCTTCCAGCTGGTGGAAATGCACGCCGTGGGTGGCGTCCGGGGTATCGCGGCGGTAGCAGCGGCCCGGGGAGACGATGCGCACGGGCGGCTTGGAGCCGAGCATGGTGCGGATCTGAACCGGGGAGGTCTGCGTGCGGAGCAGACGCCCGTCGGGGAGGTAGAAGGTGTCCTGCGGGTCGCGGGACGGATGATTCGCGGGGGCGTTCAGGGCGTCGAAGTTGTACCAGACGGTCTCGAGTTCGGGACCGGTGACGGCAATGAAGCCCATGCGGCGGAAGATGGAGCAACAGGCGTCGATGGTCTGGCTGATCGGGTGCTTGCGTCCGAACGGCCATCTGCGGCCGGGAAGCGTGACGTCGACCGCGGGCGCGTCTTCGGCCTTCTTCTCGTTGATGCGCGCGTTGGCCTCGTTGAGGGCGGCCTGGATGCCCTGTTTGGCCTCGTTGAAGGCCATGCCGGCGGCTTTCTTGTCTTCGGCCGGCAGTTTGCCCATCATCGGGCTGAGGGCGGTAATGGCGCCGTTGCGGCCCAGCGTGCGGTTCTTGACGGCCTCGACGTCGGCCGGAGTCGAGGCTGCGGACAGAGCGGTTTTCGCGTCGGCCGTGATGGCCTGAAGCTTTTGCAGCAGTTCTTCCAGCATGTTGAAAACTCCTTAAAGGAAACTTGGAAAAAAGAAAAACGCGGGTCTGCCGGGAGGCGGCAGCCCGCGAATCACAGATAATCTGTTTTGGGGACGCCCGGCACTGGGCGCGGACGTCCGGATCGAGTTCGTCAGCAGGCGGCCTTTGCCTTTTCGAGCAGGGCCGTAAATGCCGCGGGATCCTTGACGGCGAGGTCGGCGAGAACCTTGCGGTTCAGGTCGATGTTCGCCTTCTTGAGTCCGTCGATGAACTTGCTGTAGGTCATGCCCTGGGCGCGGCAGGCGGCGTTGATACGCACCGTCCAGAGGCGGCGGTACTGACGCTTTTTCTGCTTGCGTCCTTCGTAGGCGTGGACGTTCGCTTTGTCGACGGCATCGTAAGCTGTGCGGATGCGCTTGGAGCTGGCACCGTAGAAACCTTTTGCCCGCTCAAGGACGCGTTTGCGGCGTTTTCTCGAATAAACAGCGCAAGTAACTCTCATGATGATTTCTCCTGTTTTTCAAGCTCAGCCGTAGGGCAGGGCCTTTTTGATTCTCTGTGCATGGGCGGCGTCGAGCAGTCCGGCATTGCGTTTCTGGCGCTTGTTCTTTCCGGATTTGTTCGTCATGAGGTGGCGGCGGCCCGGCTTCGTGAACTTGTAGCCGCCGGAGGCGGTGCGTTTCACGCGCTTGGCGATACTCTTGCGAGTCTTCATTTTCGGCATCGTTTGGTCTCCTTATGTTAGAGTTTTTCTCGACCGGACGGGCAGACGCCATCAGCCGTGTCCGGCGGTTCTGTATATCAGCCCTTCGGATTGAAGGACATGTTGATGTTCTTTCCGAGCAGCTTCGCCGGCGCGTCCACGACGGCGATCTCAGCCAGGTCTTCCGTGATCCGGGTCACGAGTTCGAATCCCATCTCCGGGTGCGAGAGTTCGCGGCCCTTGAACGTGATCGTCACGCGCAGCTTGTTCCCTTCCCCCAGAAACTCCTTCGCATGGTTGAGTTTCACCTCGTAGTCATGCGTGTCGATGTGAAGGCGGAACTTGATCTCCTTCACCTTCTGGGCCTGCTGGTTCTTCTTCTGCTCCTTCAGCTTTTTCTTCTGTTCATACAGGAGCTTCCCGAAGTCCATGATGCGGCAGACGGGCGGGTTGCTGTTTTCCGACACGAGCACGAGATCCAGATGCGCGTTCTGCGCCGCCTGGCAGGCGGCCGCGAGTTTCATGACGCCCAGCTGTTCTCCGTCCGCCCCTATGACGCGCAGGGGCTTGTCGGAATACGCACGGTCATTGCTTTTCAGTAGCTTGGCGATAGTAAACGCCCTCCATGTGAGTTGGTCCCGGATGTTTCCGCCACGGTGACGGAAACGCACATAAACCTTTAATATAGCACATCAAAGCTTGTTTTCAAGCTCCGACTGTAATTTTTTGATGAAAGTTTCCAGATCCATGGCGCCGAGCTGGTCCTCTCTGCGGGAGCGGACCGCCATCGTGCCTTCGGTCTGTTCCTTCTCGCCGATCACAGCCATGAACGGGATGCGCTGGAGGCGGGCGTCCTTGATCTTGGCGCCCATGCTCTCGGAGCGGACGTCGCACAGGACCTGGAATCCGGCCTTGCGGAGGCCGTCGGCGACCTTCTGCGCGTATTCATGCTGTTTCTCGGTGATCGGGATCACGCAGACCTGGGTCGGAGCCAGCCACAGCGGGAACGCGCCCGCGTAGTGCTCGACCAGGATGCCGAAGAAGCGTTCCAGCGAGCCGAAGAGCGCGCGGTGCACCATGTAAGGCTGGTGAAGCGCGCCGTCCGCGCCGACGTACGTGATGCCGAAGCGTTCCGGCAGGTTGAAGTCGAACTGGATCGTGCTGGTCTGCCATTCGCGGCCGATCGCATCCTTGATCTTGAGGTCGATCTTCGGGCCGTAGAACGCGCCGCCGCCCTCGTCCACTTCGTATTCGAGGCCGCAGGCTTCGATGGCCTGGACGAGCGACTTCTGCGCCTGTTCCCAGCGGGCCGGATCGCCGACCGCCTTGGCGGGACGGGTGGAGAGGTACGCCTTGATCTCCGGGAATCCGAAGGTCTTCCAGATGTAGAGGCAGAACTTGAGGACTTCCATGATCTCGCTTTCGATCTGTTCCGGCGTGCAGATGATGTGCGCGTCGTCCTGCGTGAAGCCGCGGACGCGCATCAGGCCGTGGAGCACGCCGCTCTTCTCGTAGCGGTACACGGTGCCGAGTTCCGCCCAGCGGCAGGGGAGTTCGCGGTAGGAACGCACGCGGCTCTTGTATATCTCGATGTGGAACGGGCAGTTCATGGGCTTGGCGTAGTAGTCGAACTCGTCGATCTGCATCGGGGAGTACATGCTCTCCTTGTAGAATCCGAGGTGGCCGCTGGTCTCCCAGAGCTGGCTGCGTCCGATATGCGGCGTATACAGCAGGTCGTAGCCGTGCGCCAGGTGCTCCTTGCGCCAGAACGTCTCGATGACGTTGCGGATGTAGGCTCCTTTCGGGTGCCAGAGGACGAGGCCGGGGCCGACCATTTCGGAGATGCTGAAGAGGTCGAGCTCCTTGCCGAGGCGGCGGTGGTCGCGCTTCTTGGCTTCCTCGATGCGCTGGAGATACGCCTTGAGTTCCTTCTTGTCGGCGAACGCGGTGCCGTAGATGCGCTGGAGCATCGGGTTCTTCTCGTCGCCGCGGTAGTAGGAACCGGCGACGGAGAGCAGCTTGAACGCGCCGATCTCGTTGGTGTTGGAGACGTGCGGGCCGCGGCAGAGGTCGGTGAAGTCGCCGCAGATGTAGAACGTGATCTCGCTGTCGTCCGGGATGTCGGCGAGGCGTTCGAGCTTGTACTTCTGGCCGCGTCCGGCGAGGAACGCGTGGGCGTCTTCGCGGGTCATGACCTTGCGTTCGAACGGGAGATGCGCCTTCGCGATCTCCTCCATCTTGGCTTCGATCTTCGCCAGGTCGTCGACGGTGAGGCGGGTTTCCAGGTCGAAGTCGTAGTAGAAGCCGTCCTCGGTCGACGGACCGATGTCGAATTTAGCGTTCGGGTAGAGTTCCTGCACCGCCGCCGCCATCACGTGGGCCGCGCTGTGCCGAATGGTTTCCAACGGGTATTTTCCCATTTGAGTTTCCTCGCGAGTATGTGATTTATGAATTTATAGACAGATATTCAATTAATATACACGTGTTTCAGCGAAAATGCAAGCCGCCGCCCTGCCCCGCCGGGAGAAAAAAGGCGTTTTTGATTGAAATAACGCCGATTTCCCAATTCAGAGGATAGTCAGGTTTTCCGTCCGGGAATGGCGGACAGCGGGACGGCGGACAATGCGGACTGAAGCGTCGCCGGGGTCGCCTTCTGAACCGTGGGAAGTTCCGGGGTCCAGGCGGCGATGCGCGCCTCCTGCAGCAGCAGGAAGAATTCGAAGAACGGGCGGCAGTCCTCCAGGCTGACTCCGGCGTCGTACAGCAGATGGAATTTGTCGATGAACGGCGCGATCGCCTCGCCCTTTGTGCGGTCGCGTCCGTAGGACTGGTCGGCGCGTTCGAGACGCACCCGGAGCGAGCGCAGATAACGCGGATAACGCGCCACGGCGTCTGGCGTCCGCAGGAATCCCTTGCGGAACAGCACAGCAAGCTGGCGGTTCACGTCGACGTCGGTGAAGCAATCCGCCGGGACGTCCCCGAGGCGGCGTTCGATCGGCTCGTAGGCGGACAGCAGCTGAAGCAGCGCCGAAGCGTCCTCACGCACGGCGTCCGCCAGACGGTTCCGCAACCTCAGGCACGCGTCGTCGAAAGCTTTCGGATCGCGGATGGTTTCCGGCGGACAGCCGATGGCGCGGGCGACGGCGTTGTCGGTCAGGTCGGCGCGCCAGTCAGGATCGTCCGGGAAAAACTCGTGTTCGAGCGTGCGGCCGAGTTTCGCATAGCTCCGCATGTGCTCGAACATCTCGGGGTAGCGGATGCGGAAGAGGGTCAGGACGGCGCGGCGGTGCGCGGCGCGCGCCTCGGCTTCGTCCAGGAAAAGCGCGCAGCCGATGCTTTCCCCGCCCTGCTCCCGGAAGAAGCCCGGATAGACTTCGCGGCCCTTGCCGTGGTTCAGACGAATGGAAACGGGAAGTTCGGGGATGTCGCCCGGCCAGGAAGTCTCACCGTGAAATTCCCATTTGCGGGCGGCGGCGTGGCGGCTGGACACGGTCTCCGCGGAATCGTCCACCTCGGGCAGGTCGCGGACCACGCGCAGGAGCTTGCCGTGATCGTTCAGGATCGCGAATTTGAGGATGAGGTATTCCGGCAGTTCGATGTCGTCGAACGCCGATTCGTCGAAGTCGCAGCCGCGGAAAGTCCGCAGGAACGACGCGAGCACGCGCGGCAGGTTGCGCGCAGGGTAGATTTCGTTATGCTTCAGCCCGTCCAGAAACGCCTCGACGCATTCGTCCAGCGGCAGCAGCTTCTTGCGTTCGGTCTTGGTGAGGGAACGGAACATGTAGTCGAGCTTCATGCGGAGGAATCCGGGCACGAGGTATTCGGCGGCGGCGCGCGGGAAAAGGTTCATGTGCGCCTCCGGCAGATACACCGTGATGCCGTCATCCTCCTCGCCGGGGTCGTAGATATACTCCAGGCGGTAGCTCTCGCCCTCGGCCTCGAGGCGGTCCGGGTAATCCGCGTCCGGCAGGGAGTCCGGCGGCACGAGCGCGATGTCCTCCGGCTTCGGGTCGTACGAACGGTGTCGCCGGGTCCAGTCCTTGCGGACGTCGGACACGCTGCACATCCATGGCGGCAGGACACGCAGGAAATGCTGTTCCAGCGCGTGCAGGTCGACCACGGAGCCGGAACGCCGGAGTTTCGCCTCGAACGTATGCAGACGGCGCACCAGTTCGTTGCAGCGCACCAGCCACGGCGCGGCCGGGTCCTTGATGGCGCACGGCACCAGCGCCTCCTTGATGAACACCGCCCGCGCGGCGTCCCGGTCGACGCGTCCGTAGTGGCAGCGGCGGCCCGGATGGATCGGGAGCGCCCCGGCGAAGACGCGTTCGCGGGCGAACACGAATCCGCTGACCTCGTCCCAGGCGACGCGGTCATAGGTGCGCGAACACAGCTCCGGCGCGATCTCCTCCAGCCATGCGCCCTCGACCACGGCGCAGCACCGCCCGAAAACGCGGCTGGTCTCCATGATCGTGAAGCAAAGAAGCCATTCGGGCGCTTTTTTGAGCTTGGCGAGTGCGGAACCGGGGAAGATGGAGAACATGCGGCCCGTACGGTCGAAATACTGTTTCTTCTCAGGGTCCCAGCACGCCAGACGGCGCGGCAGGCCGCCCATGAGGGATTTGTGGATCGGGTCGGACCTGTCCGCGCGGAGTTCGATTCTGAGGGAATCCAGCTCTGTTTCCGGCTGGAGGTATTCGAGCAGGTCGGCGCACAGGTTGCGCCATTCCTGCATGCGCCGGAAATTCAGGTAGTTGGTGCGGCAGAATTTGCGGAACTGCGACTTGGAGACCCGAAACGCCTCGTCCGCCGCCAGCCACAGTTTCAGGATGCTCAGGAAATCCGATTCCGGCACGTCGAACTGACGCTGCGCCGTATCCGCCTCCTTCGCTTTCTCGAAGGGACGTTCGCGCGGGTCCTGGATCGACAGAAACGCCGCGATCAGCAGGATTTCCGGCAGAACGCCGCGGTCGACGCCGTCGAGCAGGATGCGTCCGAGGCGCGGCCCGACGGGAAGTTCCGCCAGACGCCGCCCCTCCTCCGTGAGTGCGCCGGAAGCGTCGATGGCGTGCAGGTCGGTCAGCGTGGTCAGGCCCTCGCGGATCAGCTGGGGCGACGGCGGATCGACGAACGGGAACTGCACGATCGGGGGGAGTCTCAGCGCCGCCATCTGCAGGATGACGCCCGCCAGGGATGCGCGCTGTATCTCCGGCGGCGTGAACTCGGCCGCGTCAGCAAGCGTTTCCTCGGAGCAGAGATGCACGCATACGCCGTCCTGTTCGCGTCCGCATCGTCCGCGGCGCTGCATGGCGCTCGCGCGGGAGACGCCTTCGATGCGGAGTTCCTGGATGCCGCTTTTCGGGTTATAGCGGGAAAGGCGCACCAGCCCGGAATCGACCACGTAGCGGATGCCGGGGATCGTGATGGACGTTTCCGCCACGTTCGTCGCCAGCACGATCCGGCGGTTCGAGGACTGCGGCGCGAAGATGCGTTCCTGTTCGGACGCGCTCATGCGCCCGAAGAGCGGCAGGATCTCCGTGTGGGGGTAGTCGCGCCCGGTCAGCATGTCGGCGCAGTCGCGGATTTCGCGTTCGCCGGGCAGGAAGACCAGAATGCCGCCGCGCTCGCCCGCGTCAAGCAGGTATTCCACGCCGCGCGCGACCGATTCGGCGAGTTCTTCGTCCTGAAGCGGCTCCAGATAGACGTCCTCGACCGGGAACACGCGACCGCCGACCTCGATAACGGGAGCGTCGCCGAAGAACGACGCGATGCGGGCGGCGTCGAGCGTGGCGGACGAGATGATGACGCGGAGTTCGGGCCGCCGCGCGAGCAGGAGCTTCATGTATCCGAGCAGGAAGTCGATGTTGAGGGAACGTTCGTGCACCTCGTCCAGGATGATGCAGTCGTACTGGTACAGCTTCGGGTCGTTCTGCGTCTCGGCGAGCAAGATGCCGTCCGTCATGAACTTGATGACCGTGGAGTCGTCCGTACGGTCGTCGAACCGCACCTGATAGCCGATCTCGTGTCCGCACGTGCAGCCGGTCTCGTTCGAAAGACGGCGCGCGAGCGCGGAGGCGGCGATCCTGCGCGGCTGGGTGCAGCCGATCCGTCCGGCGCGCCCGAATCCCTCCAGCAGCGCGGCCTTCGGGAGCTGGGTGGTCTTGCCGGAACCCGTCGTACCGCAGACGACAATGACCTGATGCGATTTCAGCGCGGCGCGGATTTCCGGGATCTTCGCTGTGATCGGAAGGTTGTCCGGGAACTCGCATCGGATGCGTGACGCGGCGGGGACGAGCGAACGTTTCTGCGCGGTCGCGAGCAGACGGAAAAACTCCTCGCGTTTTGACTCGGCGGCATCTGGATCGCTGTCCAGCAGATCCAGAAACGCGCGGCGGCGTTTGTTCAGGCGGGCGCGGTCGGTCAGACGCAGAGCGGACCAGATACGCGCGACTTCCCGCCGGACCTGGCGCGGGTCGATGCTCATAGATACTCTCCGGCGCCGGGCGACTGGATGAAGTTCACAAGCACATCGGCGCGCCGGTAAAAGTCCGCCGGACCGTGTGCATACGTCAGAACCTGCTGCCGCCAGTAGTACAGACCGTTGTCGGAGATGCCCGCGAGGTAGTCCAGCTCGGCGCTCAGCGCGCCGGAATCGAACGGTTCGTTCAGGACGTGTCCGCCGGACGCCAGCACGATGTCCTGGAATCCGCAGACCTCGGTGCAGACCACGGGCAAACCGGAAGCGATCGCCTCGATCAGAATGGAACCGGCGGCCTCGCGCCGGGCGGGATGCACCAGATAATCGGCGGCGCAGAGGAGTTCCGGCAGGTCGGGCCGTCCGCCGTCGAAGATCACGCGGTCGGCGATCCCGAGTTCAACGGCCTGTTTTTCGCACTGTTCGCGGCCGAGGAATCCGGTGATGAACAACCGAAGACGGGCGCGGCGTTCCGGCGGAAGTTCGGCGTAGGCGGTCAGGGTGCGGTCAATGCCTTTCAGAAGCATGTCGTGCGCAGCGGAGATGGCGAGGCGTTCCCCGTCCTTCAGACCGAGTTCGGCGCGTTTGCGGACGCGGACCGCGTCGGGATCCGGCACACGTCCACAGGCGGGATTCATGCCCGGCGGCAGACGCAGGAACCGCGCGGGCTGCGTGCCGTAGACGCCGAAAAACGCGTTGATCTGCGGCGTAACCAAATAGAAAATGTATGTGGAGGATTCGGGCGAGAAAACCGCCTGTTCGCGTGCCAGAAGGCGCGGATCGGCGTTCTCCGGGGCGCTGCCGAGGCAGTCGAAGCCCGCGAAATAGAAATCCACGCCGGGGATCAGCTCGAACGCCGCCGTCCGGTCAAAAGATTCATGTTCTGTCAACTCATGGAACGCCGTTTCAAGCGCATCGAGGTCGTCGGCCTCGCTTGTCCCGGAAAGTTCCGTCGTCAGGATCCTGAGCTTGTCCGGGCGTTCGCCGTCCCACGAACCGACCAGACACGTCACATCGTGTCCGCGGTCCGCGGCGGCTTCGGCGGCGCGCAGGAAATCCGTCTGGAGGCCACTGTACGGAAAATAACGGACGATGAGAAAGAGTATCTTCATGGTTCCTGCTCGTCGTCAAGCGGGAAGTCGATTTGCGACAGGGAGTCCGCCCCGGCGAGAAGCATCACGAGGCGGTCGAATCCGAGCGCGGACCCGGCGGCGGGCGGCATCCCGTGGTCGATCGCGTCCAGAAACGCCGTCGGTTCGGGGTATTCGGTGAGTCCGAGGCGTTTGCGCGTGGCGCGGGCTGCGGCGAAACGTTCCCGCTGGACGACGGGATCAATCAGCTCGCCGTAGGTGTTCGCCAGTTCGACGCCCGCCACATAGACCTCCCAGCGTTCGGCGAGGGTCGGATCGGAGGCTTTCGCGCGGGCGAACGCGCCGAAGCGGATGGGGTAGTCGATGAGCACGCACGGACGGTCTTTCGGCAGGTTCGGCTCGACTTTTTCGACCAGGATCTCCTCAAACAGCGATTCCTGCTCCGCGACCTCGTCGGCGGAGACGTTCGCGAACGTACGGAACGCCTCGCGGACGGGGAGCATCGTCCATTCGCCGCCGAGCTCAACCTCATAGCCGCGGGATTTGATCTTCGTGCCGCCGGTGCATGCGAGCGCGGCCTCGACGATGATCGCGCGGATGGTCTCCAGCAGCTCCAGATAGTCGGCGTGCGCCATGTAGAATTCGAGCATGTCGAACTCGGTGCGGTGCAGGCGGCCGCGTTCGCCCGCCCGGAAACACGGCCCGATCTGGTAGATGCGGTCCATGCCCGCGCAGAGCAGGCGCTTCATCTCAAGTTCGGGGGATGTGCGCAAAAAGAACGCGCCCGAGGGAGGAGCGTCGATATACTCCTCCGCCGCGGGCGCCGCGATGCGGACCGGGGTCGTGACTTCGGTGAATCCGCGTTTGTCGAACCCTGCCCGGACGGCGGCGAGAACGCGGGCGCGGAATTTCAGCGCCGCGACGGTCTGCTGGAGCCGGGTGAAGGGGTCCACGGTTCGGCCTTTGTCAGCCCTTGCTGACGCGTTCGGCGTATTCTCCGGTGCGGGTGTCGATGCGGATCGTGTCGCCGACGTTGATGAAGAGCGGGACCATGACGTCGTAGCCGTTGTCGGTCTTGGCGGGCTTCATCACGTTGGAGCTGGCGGTGTCGCCGCGGACGCCGGGTTCGGTCTCGGCGACCACCTTCTCGATGAAGGTCGGGAGGGTGATGTCGATGAGCTTGC
>JAEEGG010002438.1_pt1 | contig 47972 bp, 33 predicted proteins | sample 9134161 | NCBI WGS metagenome assembly JAEEGG01 (sample SAMN16246543, study PRJNA631951) | gut metagenome | biome: gut microbiome; feature: rumen; material: CR-attached | host: Bos | place: Iran: Karaj | collected 2018-10
CGCACGGTGAGAGAACTGGAATTGAAAAAAGAAAATTCACGAAAATAGGTTGCGCGGTAGGGTTGTACATTTGCAGACGAAAACAGAAGAAAAACCAATATGGCAATCGAGAAAGTGAAAGATGAAGGACTATTTAAAATAGCCGATTAGCAATAAGATTGAAAACTTGAAAAATAAATACCGGTGTGAAGAAAAGTTGCAAGGATAAATGCTATTTTTGCAACCATAACAAACAAAAGAAATGAAAATATGAAAAGTATCGGATTTAATAATTTTCGTCGGTTTAAAGAGATGAAACCCATTGAATTTGGTGGAGTCAATATGTTTGTGGGTGGAAACAATGCTGGAAAATCCACTGTTGTCAAAGGAATGCTTCTTTTGTTCGATTTTCTGAAAAACAGTAGGACATCGTTTAATGAAAATCCAAAGTTTAGATTTGATGGCCCTGATTCTCATGATGTGAATATTGACACATTCAGAAGGGCATTATGTTGGGATACCGACGAAAAAGAGATTACCTTTACCTCCGTTGTTGACGACTTTGAAATAGAAGTTTGCATCTATAGTCCAAAAGAAGCGGGCAAAGAAGATGTCGCCTATGCTGATGTGAAATATTTCAAAGTGTATGATAGGGAATCAAATATCAATCTTGATTTTCAATTTACAGAGTCTAACGATAATTACGGAGTCACTGTCACTACGCCTAAGCGATCATATAAAATAAAACATCAAAAAGATTTTTGGTCGGACAGTTTACCCGATGTTGTTAGTTATATAAGTGGTTTGACCAATCCTTATTACGGCAGCTACGGTATTGTGGACAAAAACGATGATGAATCCAGAAATGACTTGATGAAATCGTACGATAGTCAGTTGCATGACATTAAAGATCGATTCATGAAGGCAATTTCAAAAATTCAGATTGAGTATATTTATTCTCACGATGCTGGGCAGAGGATCCTGTACAACAAGAAAGATGAGAACGATTATGTTTCAAAAAGCATTCACGAGTTTTACAACCAAAGAATTACTTCAAAATCCCCTATTGGAAAAGATTTTGTTTGTAAGTGGTTGCTAAAGTTTTGTGATGTAAGTGATTATAGGATTACGAATATTCAAGGCGAAGCTTACCAGTTTGAATTAAAGAAGGATGGCAAGTGGGTTAATTTGGCGGATATGGGAAGAGGTGCCATTCAAATTGTAACGCTTTTAGTTAGGATAGCTTCCATTATAAAGAAATATGATAGGGACAATTCTCTCCGTTCTATAATGGATACCCCACAAGTTCCAATTGTCCTTGTTGAAGAGCCGGAACAAAATATGCATCCTTCATGGCAATCGATATTGACCGAAATGTTTTATGATGTTTATAATAGTTATGGTGTTAGGTTTATCATCGAAACCCATTCAGAATACCTTGTTAGGAAAAGTCAGGTTCTTGTAAGGGAAGAGATAGGAGAAAATAAGTTCTCCATTGAAAACAACCCGTTTAATGTGTACTTTTTCGATAGCAAAGAGGGCCCATACAAAATGATTTATCGTGAAAACGGTCGTTTCTCTAACGAATTTAAGACATCTTTTTATAAAGAAGCATCTAATTTAGCCTTCAAACTATTTTGATATGAAAGTTTTTTTCGATTTCCCAAATCTGATTTCGTTTATTCATTCTGCAGGACAGCCCGAATACAATGATTGTATGCGAATGCTCTTGGATAACTTTGAACTACATGTTTCTTTTTCACAAGAAGAAATAGAAAAAATGAATGGAGACGATAAGGATGATTTTGTTTTTTGGATTAGTTCGATAGATAATTTGGCAAGTGAAATAAAATGGAATGACCAACGCTTCAATGATTCTTTCAATCCATATGATTTGGGTAGAGAATATCTGATGGCAGTATATTGTATACAAAGTGGTCAGAAAGAAGCAGATAAAGGTACTCTACTAATCGCTAAAGAAGGGGAAGAACTAAAAACGCTTTCTTCTTTGTTTGTAAAGGGAAATCAGTATATGGATAATATTTTTGATAGAATTGGCAAATGGAAAGACCTTTTGAAATATTCTTCTCCATGTACTGATATTGTAATAGCAGATCCATTTATTATGTCTGATAACAGTTTGTTTTCGTCAAACATTATTCCCTTGTGTCGAGAGCTTTGTTCTAAAGCAAATAAACAAAAGGTAAATATTGTAATTATTACACTTAAGGACGATTCCAAGTCGAAGGATGACTGGAAAACAATACGCTCAAAAATAAAAGATGGTGTAGGAGGGAAATTCCGTCCGAATGTTACAATTGTTGAGGCGAGACGAGAAAGAAAAGATGGTGAACAAAAAATAAAAGAGCATGACAGAACAATTTTTACTAATTATAAGCTTTTTGTAAGTGGAGATTCTTATAACTATTTTGATTCGAATGGTAACAAGATTACAAAAGGAAGATGGCTTCATGTACATAGTAATGCTGACACAGACAATATGAAAAGTTCATTGCGTTTTATTGACGATATGCAGGAAATAATCTCAGAAACTGAAAAAGTCAATGTTGACTTAATTAAAAGTGATGAAAAATGTGACAAAAAAAGCAATTTCCTTAGATTTCAATCTTCAGAAACGGCCTCGAACATTTAATCCATAGTTTTGCATTTCGAAACGATATAAATAATGACAGCAAAAGAAAACATAGTATCTGTAGTTTGGAAGCTTCTTTCTTTGACGAGAGGAATCCTTCCCCCGTCGTATGCCGCATCATCGCTGCTGCTCTTTATGGTAATAAGACGGTTGGAATGTCTCTATGAACCCTATCGCATGAAAGTTCTGTCCATTTATGATAGGGATAAGAACCAACTCGATGAGTATGATATGGACAAGAAAATCCGCAAGGCTTTAGGTAGAGATTTGGATTACTATATTCTTACAAATAGCACCATGCGGGATTTGCTAGCTCATGGGTACTTCCAAGGGACTGCTGGATTGGAGCATTATATACGATGCTTCGACCGCAATACCGCAGAACAATTAATTAAGTTTGGTGCTTTGGATTATGCTAACAGACTTCTCTATGCCAAGTCCTTTGCCGAAGTCATTAATGAGGTCGGTAAGTTATCATTAGATGCGACAATAACTCGAGAAGAATTCGATGAAGTTGTATCTTGGTTACTTCAGCTATCATATTCAGATGGAAAAGTTAATGCTGAATCCTATTCCACCAGCGAGTTGTCCAAGATAATGGCTACAGCTTTACTAGCTGATAAAAAAGAGGAAAAGCTTACTACGATTTACGACCCAGTATGTGGCAGTGGAAACCTTTTACGAGTAGTCCAATCCCAATATCAGCACCCAGTTTCTGTTTATGGTCAAGATATTTCGGAAAGAATGACTTCTCTCAATGGTCTGCTGGCAAAGACATCTAATATTAGAGATTGCTATTTCGTTCCAGGTGATGTTTTGGAAGTGGATGGATTTCCAGAAAGACAATTCGACTATGTTGTTGCAGACCTACCTTTTCGTATGAGGATTGACAACCATCTCCTTTGGAATGACAACAGATTCCCTATGGGAATGCCATCAAACAGTGATGCCACAGGTTTATTTATCCAACATATTGTCTCAAAGATGGCTCTTAAAGGAAAAGCAGTTTTCACTTGTGCACCGTTATTCTTATTCGAAGAACATCCTTACAGCGATAGGCTGCGCTCTTGGTTACTGAAACAGGATGTTATTGAGTGTATCATCGCTCTCCCAAGTGGATTTATCTCAGGTACAACGTTAAAGACCTGTTTATGCGTGTTAAACAAGAATAAGTCCAAACAGCGAAAAGGCACTGTCCAGATTATTAATGCAGAATCATTGTTTCCTCGTCAAAGAATGCGTGGGATACTGCTCACAGATAGGGCAATAGAAATGCTGCTGTCCATATACCATTCGTTTGAAAACAATAGCTATTGCCGCATAGCAAATAACGACGATTTCTTCCAGTCTGAGGTACAAATAAAGCAACCTAAAAGAAAAGAGGATGGCTCTATCGCTATTATTGATGGCAAGATGGTTGCCGACCGAGAGAAAACAATCTCTGTCACTATTCCCAAAGGTGAGAATAATCTGGAGGATTATATCTATCGCAATGTTATCACACATCTAGACAAGGACTCGTGGATTGATCAAACCTCGGTGAGGGTAAAATGCAAAATTGATATCTATGCTCCTTTCGAGAAAGTATTGGAATGCCCTTCTTTGGCTGACATTGAGAATAATGTGTCGAAACTGAGTAAAGGCATTACAGCGCTGTTCGCCAATCTTTTCAATGAAAAACAAAATGATCGGTTGTATATTCCTGAAGAAACCCATCCATTGCGAGCCGTAGTAGGTTCTGTGTCACAAATTACCAGATCCCGAACCCCACTTGATAGGATTGGTAGAAAAAGTAAATATCCTATCTTGACCCCAGATTATTTGCGCGGATACATCTCTGAACCAAACGAATTTGTTGAATCTTTGGCCAGTGACCAAATTGTGGCAGAAGGGGATGTTTTGATATTGATGGATGGTGAGAATGCCGGAGAGGTATTTTATGGAAAACAAGGCTGTATGACCAAAACGTTGGTAAAGGTGGAATTGACCACAGATGCCTTCGACAAGGACTATTTCTATTATCAACTAAAAGCAAAAGAACCCGAGTTGCGCCAAAGAGCCAGAGGAGAAGCCATCAAGCATTTAACTTCGTCAGATTTGCGGTCGATTAGTTTAATTGTGCCCTCGAAGACTCAGCAAGTTTCTGTTGTTAGGTATCTTAAACCGAAAACCAAAGCATTAGACGAACTGATACCTATGCTTGGCGGCAAAGCAAGAGAGACCTTGATCAGTTACCGACAGGCGTTGATTAGCGAAGCGATTAATCCTAAAAGCTGTTTTTAATAATCAAAGATATACCATGATCACCGGCGAAATAAAAAACAAACTCGATACGCTTTGGAACGCCATGTGGAGCAACCAGATGACGAACCCGTGGATTGACATCCAGCAGATTACTTACTTGATTTTCATCAAGATGCTGGACGACAACCAAATCAAGCAGGAACGCAAAATCAACGACATGAAAAGCCGTGGCATCAACATCGGCACGCCGTCCGACTTCGTTTTCAAGGATGGGAACTTCGTGGACGAGAAACTGAAAATCAATGTGCCGTACAGCCATTTGCGCTGGTCGGTGTTCAAGGAGTTTGAGAACGGCAAGATGTTCGACAACCTGCGCGACAATGTGTTTCCCTTCATCAAGACGCTGCACGGCGAGAAACGCACCGCCTTCGCCGAGTTCATGGAAGATGCCAAGTTTGACGTTTCAACGCCCTACATCCTTGGCAAGATGGTGGCCTCGCTGAGCGATGAGAATTTGGGCCTTAATGACAAGGACATGATGGGCGACTGCTACGAATACCTGCTGTCGAAGATGGCCACCAGCGGCGACAATGGGCAGTTTCGCACTCCGCGCCATATCATCGATATGATGGTGGAATTGGCCAAACCAACCTTGAAGGATGTGATGGTCGACCCCGCCATGGGCACCTGCGGTTTCCTTACGGGCACGGCCAAGTATTTGCAGAAGCACTATGAGAGCGAACTGATGGAGAAAGGTAACCGCAAGCATTTCAACGATGTGATGTTTACGGGCTTCGACACCGACAAGGACATGCTGCGCATCGGCTGCATGAACATGACCCTGCACCAAGTGGAGAACCCCACCATCCGCTACAACAACTCGCTGTCGTCGGACTATACCGAGAAGTCGAAATACACGCTGATTCTGGCCAATCCGCCGTTTTCGGGAAGCCTCGACCCCGAGACGGTGGCCAAGAGCCTCATCCAAATCAGTGGCGGCACCAAGAAGACCGAACTCTTGTTTCTGGCACTCTTTCTGAGGCTGCTATCGACGGGTGGCCGCTGCGTGTCGATTATCCCCGTGGGCGTGTTGAACAACACCAACGACAAGGCCTACAAGAAACTGCGCAAGGCTTTGGTGGAGGAGCAGGAGCTGGAGGCCGTGATTTTCATGCCAGGCGGCGTGTTCTATCCCTATAGCGGGGTACAGACGGGCATTTTGGTGTTCAAGAAAACCGACAATGGCGGCACCGACAAGGTTTGGATGTACAACATGGAGGCCGACGGCTTCTCGCTCGACCAAAAGCGCGAGCCGGTAGCCGAAAACGACATCCCCGACATCATCGCCCGTTGGAACAACCTCGAAGGCGAAGCCCAACGCACCAAATACGACAAGTCTTTCCTCGTCGACAAGCAGGAAATTGTCGATAACGACTATGTTTTCAGTTTCAACAAGTACCAAAAGAAAAAGGTCGAAAAGAAAAACTATAGGTCGACAACAGAGATTATGGGTTCAATTAGGCAGTTGGAAAAACAATTTGCTGTTATTATTGAGGAATTGTCGGCAAAGGATATTTGATGGCTATGAGAAAGCAGTTGAAAGATATTTGCAGAGGCTTCACAAAGAACATTGCCTTAAAAGACCTTGGCCAACACGAGGGACAGTTCCCGATTTATGGTGCTTCAGGTTATATTAAGGATGTTGATTTCTATTGTTGCGATACGCCATATATTGGAATTGTAAAAGATGGTTCGGGCGTTGGTAGAGTCGATGTATATCCTGGCTATTCTTCACTATTGGGAACGATGCAGTATATAGTTCCAAATGATGAGGTTGATTTGCAGTATTTGAAGTATGCTTTAATCGCAATGGATTTGGGCTCATTGTATAAAGGAGCTGCTATTCCGCATATTTATTTCAAGGAATACGGAAAGTTCTTTGTGGATTTACCCGATTTAGAAACCCAAAAACATATCTCAGCCTCATTGGACACCATCCAAAAAGCCATCGACTTCAAACGCAAGCAACTGGAAGATTTGGATGAGTTGGTGAAGAGCAAGTTCCAGGAGATGTTTGGGGATCCTGTGGAGAATGAAAAGGGATGGGATGTGAAGAAGTTGGAAGAGATTGTAGCAGAAGGTTGCTCCATTTCATATGGAATAGTTCAGCCTGGAGATGGAGTGGATGATGGTGTTCCAGTGGTTAGGCCAGTTGATATGGTTAATACTTTTGTGTTTAGAGATGGACTGAAGCAAACAACAAAAGAAATATCTAATTCGTATAAAAGAACAATATTGGAAGGTGATGAGATTTTGTTGTGTGTACGAGGAACTACGGGAATGGTCGCATTGGCTTCGGAAGGGCTTAAAGATTGTAATGTGACTCGTGGCATAACCCCTATAGAATGCAGCGAAAGCATAAACCGTTGGTTTGTTTATTATCAGTTTTTGACAGAAGGTACTCAGCACTATATAGCAGAACGCACTCAAGGGATTGCTCTCAAACAAATAAACATGAAAGATGTGAGAGAAATACCTTTCATTGTTCCCCCGATTGAACAGCAAAAAGTCTTTGCTGAATTTGCTCGAAAAGCAGATGCTGCTAACGCCATAATCAAACAAGAAATCAGCGACCTAGAAGAACTGATGGACAGCAAGATGGACGAGTATTTCGGATAAAGAAAAAGAACGACTATTGTAAAAACTTTGCGGATATGAACTTTGAGTTTTTGAACAACCGACGGGTCTTCAGCCAACTCCACAGCCTTTGCTGCGAGGCCGAAAAGTATGTCGTGGCCATGCCCGAGGTGTCTGCGCTCAAGTCGAGGTCGGCCTTGGAATCGATGGTGAAGATTTTCTACACGGCCAAGTATGGCGACTATGACAGAAGCGCAAGGCTGTTCGACCTCGTCCAAAATGCACAATTCAGCAACTTCATGGACGACTCCATGATGAGCACCATCCACCTTATCCGCAAGATTGGCAACAACGCAGCTCATTCCCAACCCGTCACCAAGGCGCACGCCATGGCTGCGCTTGAAGCCTTGTATTACTTCACCCACGAGATGATGCACTTCTTCGGCACCTACGAGGAATATCCGCGCTTCAACCGTGCCGATTACGCTGTCACCGAAAAGCCGACAGAGGAGGTGGCTCAGGCCAATGAAGAGGAAATCGTGGTCGACAAGGAGGAAGTCAAGGAGTGCCAAGTCAATACGACGGAGACGAAACTGAAATCGGCGGTTGATTTCAACGAGGACGAAACCCGAAAGATCTATATCGACACGGCACTGCAGGAGGCCGGATGGGAGTTCTCAAAGGCCAAAGGCCGTGGCGCACACGGCAAGGTGGGCACCGAAATCGTCGTGAGAGGAATGCCCGACGGGAAGGACGGCAGGGCCGATTATGTGCTGTTTGACGAAGACGGTCTGCCGCTCGCCGTGATTGAGGCCAAGCGCACTTCGAAGAGCGAGGAGGAAGGCGCGGCGCAAGCCAAAGCCTACGCCGATTGCCTGCAAAGGATGTATGGCTGTGCAAGGCCGGTGGTGTTCTACACCAATGGCTACAAGGTGATGATGGAGGATGGCCGATGCTATCCTGCCCGCCGTGTGTATGGCTATTACAGCAAGGACGAACTTCATTCGCTCATTGTGAGGCGCAATTTGAAGAAAATTGAAGACGACAAGATAAAGCCGGAAATTTCGGACCGTTACTTCATCCAGGAAGCCTGCACTGCTGTTTGCGAGTCGCTCAACGAAATGCACAGGAAGCAACTGATAGTAATGGCTACGGGCACGGGCAAGACTCGCTGCACCGTTGGCCTGGTCGATATTTTGCAGCGCAACGATTGGGTGAAAAACGTGCTGTTTTTGGCCGACCGTAAAGAGTTGGTGAAGCAGGCCAAAGGCGACTTTGTCAAGTATATGCCTGATGCCACGATTTGCGCTATCTCCGAAGAGACAAAGGATAAACGCGACTATAACGCCAACATCATCCTTTCGACCTACAACACCATCCTCAACCTTATCGACTCCGACAAAAAGACCTACGGTATCGGGCGTTTTGACTTGATTGTTTCCGACGAATGTCATCGTACCATCTACAACAAATACCGCGCAATCTTCCGCTATTTCGACAGTCTGATGCTCGGCTTGACCGCCACCCCGAGAGAACAGGTGAACCTGACCACTTACGACTTGTTTGATTTGCCCCATGGCGTTCCCACCTACAACTATGATTTCGAGAAGGCGGTGAAAGAAGGCTACTTGGTGAATTTCAGAGCCAAGAACCGCACGACGAGACTCCTGCAAAGCGGCTTGAAATATGACGACCTTACCGAAGAGGAGAAGGAGGAGTTTGAGTTGACCTTCGTTGACGACGACGGCAACATTCCCGATTGGGTGGCCGGTGCCAACTTCTTGAACAACATCCTGAACAGAGACACCATTGACGCCATGCTGCATACCTTAATGAAAGAAGGCTTGCGCATCAAGGGTGGCGAGGAATTGGGCAAGACGATTATCTTTGCACAGAAGCATGAAGTCGCCGAGCGTATCGTCAGTCGATTCAAGGAGTTGTACCCGAAATATGGCGACGACTATTGCAAGGTGATTGACTACAAGACCCCGATGGCAGATGTCGCCATCGACGATTTCAAGGGTGCCGACAAGATGCCGAGAATAGCTGTTTCAGTGGCCATGTTAGACACGGGCATCGATGTGCCCGAAGTGCTGAATTTGGTCTTCTACAAGCGCGTGATGTCGAAAATCATGTTTTGGCAGATGATTGGTCGCGGCACAAGAAAGTGTGAAGACTTGAATGTGTTCTCGCCCAGCAGCGACTATTTCCTTGAAAAGAGCGAAGACGCTACTTTCGCCTCGCATAAGGACAAGCAGGGTTTCTTTATCTTTGACTTTTGCGGCAACTTCGACTACTTCGGCATGAGTTCCGATGGAAAAGAAGGCCGAAAGGGGAGGACGCTAACGCAAGAAATCTATGTGACCAAGGCCGAAATGATTTGCGAGTTGCAGGCTTTCAAGCATCAAGAGATTGCGGAGCACAAGGCCTATTATGAGGAATTGCGAAACGATTGGATGTCGAGGGTGAGAGAACTGAAGCGCAGCAAGGTGAATGTCCACTATAACTTGAAGTATGTGGACAAATATTCGGAAGAAAAGACATGGGAATACATCAGCGCCATCGACTACAGGGAACTCATCAGCGAGGTTGTCCCCTTGTTGGAATCAGTCGGCGGCGATGAGAGCGCCAAGCGGTTCGATTTGTGCGTGTATCGCATCGAAGCCGCATTCTTGGAAGGCAACAAAAACTACAACAAACTGATTAAGAGGGTCGTGGATATTTGTAACGCTTTGCTCGAAAAGTCCACACTGAAAGAAATCAGGGAGAATGTGGCGCGGCTGAAATACTACATTTCTGACGAGTTTTGGAATGCCCAAAGTATCACGAGTCTGGAAAGCCTTCGCAACGAGATTCGGGGATTGGTGCATTACATTTATGACGAAACCACCGAGTTCCGATACACCAATTTCACCGATGAGGTGGTGGAATTGGAAGACCAGCAAGGCATTGTGCCGTCGTTCAAGGACTACAGGACGAGGGTAGAGGAATACTTGGCGCGTCACACCAACACTGGCGTGATTATGAAAATCAAGAGCCTGATCCCCTTAACTGCCGCTGATGTTGAAGAACTACAGCGGTTGTTGTGGCAGGAGTTGGGTTCAAGGGAAGAATACGATGCCGTGGCCAAAGGCAAATCCTTGGGTGCTTTTGTGAGAAAGATTGTCGGCCTCGACCAAATGGCCATCAATGAATTGTTTGGCCAGTATTTGAGGGATTACCATTTCAACGCCAAGCAACAAGAGTTCCTTAACCTCATTGTGGGCTATGTGAGGGAGAACGGTGATATAGAGGCAGAAGACCTTATTAATGAAATGCCATTCAAACAGATCGAATACATGGATTACTTTGAAGACACAAATGTTGTCTATCGTTTAATATATCGGCTGCATAAAGCAATTGAAGGAAGGAATGTTGTAGTATATAAACAAGCATATTACCCAATATCAATGGTAGCAGAGGGGAATTGATGTAAATTCTTTTTCTGGAGGTTAAGTTGATTCCGCCCCCAGTGGATCTTCTTAATAACCTAAATTCTACTATTGTAACCCTGATTATTAGTTATCACTCACCACATATTACCATAATACCACTCGGCAAAACGAACCAAGGTCAAGAAAAGCTGAAGGAACACCAAGAGCTTTAAAAGTCCCTTACAGGTTTGTCAATTCTACCTATGTTCTTTTCGAGCAATTGTTCGTGGCTTGTTGTTTTCATTTTCTTATCAAATTGCTACAAATATATAATATTCTATAGTATCTCAAATAATATTATATAATAATGGTTATAATTTCAATTTCGATAATTCAAATAATTAGGATTGCTATCATTTATCCCCATTTTCAGCTAACCATCACCCCATCAAATCATCATTTTTAGTGATTCCATCGCAGGCCAGGAAGTTGGAATTTTGCATCGTGAATATTCAGATGACGTAAATTCTAACAACTAAACAAATAAACCCATGAACAAAACAACGAAAACACTGGCACTGATCGCGGTATCAGCCCTGTTTGCCCTGGGTTTCAACTCCTGCGGCAAAGACCAAGTCATTGAAGAAAAAAACAAAGAAACCAAAGAGGCTATCGTGAAACAGTACCTCAAGCAGACGGTGTACCCCACTTACGGCAACCTGGCTGCTGAAGCGCAAAACCTCGTGGACAATCTGGAGGCTTTGAAAGCCAACAAGACCCAAAACAACCTCAACCAAGCTACCGTGAGCTTCCTCGAAGCCCGCAAGTGGTGGGAGATGAGCGAGGCTTTCTTGTATGGCGCCGCCTCCGACTTCGGCATCGACCCTCATATCGACTCATGGCCCCTCGATGAAGATGCCTTCAACAACTTGATGGCTAGTCAGCCCATGATCGAGATGCTGGCTGGCGACGAAGACGGCACCGTGGCCGGAGAACAGCTTGGCAACGCCCTGCTGGGTTTCCACGGAATCGAGTACATCCTGTTCCGTGAGGGACAACCCCGTGATGTGAATGAGGTGAACGACGACATGATGACCTACGTGGTGGCCGTGTCGCGCGACCTCCGCAACCGCTGCTTCCAACTGGAAGTGAGCTGGGATGAAAACGCTCCCGCTGAACATTCCGCACTGATGGAAGAACTGGAACTCAACACCACCGTCAATGGAGGCAACAACTCCTATGGCAACAACATGCTCTTTGCTGGCCAGGCGGGTAGCACCTATGCCACCTTTACCAATGCACTGCAGGCTATCGCTGACGGCTGCATCGACATCGCCGACGAAGTGGGCACATCCAAGATCGGCAAACCTCACACTGGCGAGGATCCGCATTATGTGGAATCTCCTTATAGTCAGAAGTCCATCGTTGACTTCTACGACAACATCATCAGCATCCAAAACGCCTATATGGGCGGCATGGAGAGCACTCGCGACGAAGACCGCTCACTGCATGCTTACATCGCTGACGGAAATGCGGAACTGGATACCAAGACGGTCAATGCCATTAATGACGCTCTGAACAAAATCAACGCCATGAAGGCTCCTTTTGTCCAATACTATACCGACGCCACCGCCGGTGATGCCATGGAAGCTTGCCAAAACCTCTCTGACGTGATGGCAGAAGTTAAAGAAGAACTTGCTAAAAAAGATAACTGATCATGAAGAAACAATTTGGAATCATTAGCATGGGTTTGCTCCTCGCCGGGGTCATGGTGGCTTGCGGCGGCAAAGAACCCATCCCCACGGACCCACAGGTCCTGGAAGAGACTTACGCCGGTGGTGAGCTCGGTACTACATTCAACAGCACACAGACGGCCTACGAAGATCCTACTCCCGCCGTTGAGAATGCGGGTCTGGTGACGAATTTTAAATACGGTGAGTATTTCTTTGAGCGTACCTATACGCAGAACAATGAACCTTTCGACGGACTCGGACCGCTTTACATCCGCAGCAGCTGCATTGCCTGCCATCCTGGCTATGGCCACGGCATGCGCATGAACCGCTATCGCGCCGATGACTGGGGCAATGGCTACCTGCTCGTCTTCACTGATCGTAACGACACTTACCTCAGCTCCTACACCGGTATGCCCCAAACCAAGGCCGTGCCGCCCTTCAAAGCTCCTTTGGACGAGACCAAGATCGAGATCAACTGGCTCAGCTATGTGGATGAATGGGGCAACCAGTTCCCCGACGGGGAGACTTACAACTTGACCTATCCCGAAGTCTATATCCCGGAAGACGCTTTCTATGTGCCGCTTGAGGTGGGTAACAATCCCATCCCATACAGCGACTTCGTCTGCCGCCTCGAATCGACGATCGGTATCTATGGTACAGGTCTAATCGATGCCATCCCGGACGACTCGCTGAAGGCTCAATACCAAAAAGAGTCGGACGACGGATTCATGCAGAATGGTCTCAACCCGGCAATGTGGGACGGCTCCGATTGGGCACCGACGGGACTCTATGGTAATACCAATCACCCTAAACGTTACACCTATGCCTTGACCCGTGGCCCGCTTCAAGACGCTCCTGGAGCCAATGCCATCTGGAACATCACCAACGTGACTCATCCGACCAAGATGGGTCATTACATGACTGCCGCCTATGCGCGTACGGCCTCGCAGGATCCTGAGGTCCAAGCCGAGTTCTACAACTACTTCCCTCAGTTTAACCTTACGGGCGATGTGGAGACCGACATCTACAACTATCTGATGATGGCTAACATCCCCGATAGCTTGAGAGTTCCTGAGATGAGTGGTGAAGAATACAGCGATTTCATGGTGTGGCACCGTGGCTTGGCTGTCCCCGCCGCTCGTAACCTCAGCGACCCTGAGGTGCAACGTGGCCGACAGCTCTTCCGTGACCTCGGATGTGCCTATTGCCACCGCCCGTCGTGGCAGACGGGTGACGACTACTTCACCGATCCTGCAGGTTTCTTCACCGATGGTGACGGCCGCTTGCCCCGCTATCCTAACCAAAAGATTTGGCCTTACAGCGACTACATCCAGCACAAGCTTCTCATGGAGAACGACATCCGCACAGGCTGGTGCCGTACCACTCCGCTTTGGGGCCGTGGGCTCAGCGCCATCTGCACCGGCCGCAGTGAGCGCCTGCACGACTGCCGTGCACAAACGGTCATCGAAGCCATCATGTGGCATGGCAATGCCCAAAGCGATGCCCGCCGCTCGGTGGAACAGTTCCGACAACTCAACAAAGCTGACCGTGACGCTGTCGTGAAATTCATCGACGCAATTTAATAATAAGTAAAAAAAGAAGACGCAAAGAGAATCAGTATCTTTGCGTCTTCGTCATATAAACCTTCCGTTAAAATGAAAAACCTACGTCATATCGTTTCCGTGTTGATGATCCTGCTGATCATCGTCCTCGCCACAGGCACCGTCGTCGAAAAACTGCATGGCTCAGACTTTGCCCTGAGTCATGTGTATGCTGCTTGGTGGTTTGTAGCCCTTTGGGCCATGCTGGCCATCGGCATGGTGGTCATGCTGTTCCGTAACAAAGCGTATAAGCGCCCCGTAGTGTGTATCTTGCATGGATCCATCTTGCTGATCTTGCTCGGAGCTCTGCTGACCATGCTTGCCGGAAAACACGGCGAAATGACGTTGAAGCCCGGAGTAGCCTCCAATGAATACCAAATAGAGAGACATGGCCAAGTCAGCCATGGTGAGTTGCCTTTCACGTTGACCTTGGACCGCTTCGAGGTGGAGACCTATCCTGGAACGCGTTCTCCGATGGATTTTGTAAGCCATGTAACCATCGGAGACGCGGCGGGAAAAGCGGAACAGGATGTGCTTATCTCCATGAACAACATCCTGAAACACCGTGGTTACCGTTTCTACCAAAGCGATTACGACGAGGAAGGCAACTCAGTTCTTTCGGTGGCCCATGATCCTTGGGGCATCGGGGTCACCTATACGGGCTATGCTCTGCTGTTCATCGGCCTCATCGGTATGTTCTTTGAGCGTAATGGACAGTTCCGTCAACTGTTGAGAAATACCTCGGGCAAGATGGCCGTAATGCTGATCCTCTTGACTTTGGGTCTCGGATTTACCGCATCGGCATCGCCCAAACCTCGCACCATCCCCAAAGAGAGCGCAGATCAAATGGGGAAGATGTATGTGATGTACAAAGGCCGTGTGTGCCCCATGCAGACCTTGGCGAAAGACTTCACCACCAAACTCTGTGGCAAGGCTCGCTATCGTGGCTATTCCCCAGAACAGGTGCTGGGAGGATGGCTGTTCTATTATGACGACTGGCGCAACGAGCCGATGTTCAAAGAGAAGAACTTGCCTGAAGACGCTCCGAAACGCGAAAAGATGAAAGCTGAGGAGAGAACTCAGATCATCAACATGCTCACCAACGGCAAGTTGCTTAAGCTATTCCCTCATGCCGACAGTACTAATAACATCACTTGGTATTCGCAAAGTGATGAACTGCCATTGGACCTTCCTGATGATGAGTATCTCTTCATACGTAAACAACTCAGCCTTTGTCAGGAGTATGTGGTGAAGGGTGACTTCGCCGCTTTGGATGAGGTGTTTGTCAAGACTCGTATCTATCAGGAACAGCATGCCTCCGAGGTCTTGCCTGGTACGGGTAGGGTTAATGCCGAGCGACTTTACAACCGTTTAAGTGCCGGTAGATGGTTGGCAATGGCCACCATCACCTTGGGACTCGTTTGTTTTGCTTTAGCCTTGGTTTGTTTGGGGAAGGGGAAGAAACTCTACAAGCCCATCCATCTCATCGCCTTGGCTTGGGTGGCCTGCTTGGGCGCGTTTCTGGCCTTGCTGTTCATCTTGCGATGGATTGCCGGTGGTCATGTCCCGATGGCAGGCAGCTTCGATTCGATGAACCTTTTGGCCTTGAGCCTCTGCATCATCACCTTGCTGCTCTCACGGAAGTACGAGATGGCATTGCCAGCGGGTTTGTTGATGACAGGCATGGTGCTGTTAGTGCAGATGATGGGCGGATCCAATCCTCCGGTGACGCACCTGATGCCTGTGTTGTCTTCGCCCTTGCTGAGTCTCCACGTCACGGTGATCATGATCGCTTACGCCCTGTTGTTCTTCATCTTGTTGAATGGTATCAGCGCGGTCATCGTGCGTTTTTCTCAGCCGAGCAACATCGCCTATCTGGAACGTTTGCAACGCATCAGCACTCTGTTGTTGTATCCGGCAGTTGCCTTGCTTGCGATGGGCATCTTCATCGGTGCCATCTGGGCCAACATCTCGTGGGGTAATTACTGGTCGTGGGACCCGAAAGAGGTCTGGGCCTTGATTACGTTGTTGGTGTATTCCGCCCCACTTCACAGTTCGTTGTGGAAGTCATTTAGCAAGCCGATGTTCTTCCACGTTTACGGCATTGTTGCCTTTTTAAGCGTGGTGATCACCTATTTTGGTGTGAACCTGATCTTAGGCGGGGTTCATGCCTACGGTTGATCCCTTATTCCTGCAAGCTGTCGCCAGTCTCGCTGTCGCCTTCTTTGGCGTTGCGCTCCAACTCCAGCTTACCGAATCGGAAGGTGACACCCGCTGAGATGTAGCGGCTGTTCATCATCTTGTTGGTGTTGTCGGTGAGATAGTAGGGGTTGGTGTTGGTGCTTCCCGAACCGATTTTGGCACCCCAGTTGAAGATGTCTTGAACGTTTACGAAGACCGACATTCGGCGGTTGAAGAAATCGCTACGCACTCCCATGTTGAGATAATAACGTGCCTTGCGTTCGCTCATCAGGCCGATGGTAGGTGAGTTGTAGTTGGCCGACATGGTGAGTTGGTATTGGTTGAAGATCTTGGCCCAGGCATTGACGCGCACACTCCACGACCATTTGTCGTTGCCATCGATCTTATGCACACCGTTGCGGTCATATTCCATGCGGTAGCCGTAATTGTAGAGGTTGGCATAGAGTCTTACATTGAAGAATCCTGATGGGCGGTAGGTCATGTTGAGTGAGGTGCCATAACGCCAGGAGGTTCCCATATTGTAGGGGATGGAATAGCTGATGATGCGTTCCAGGTAATCGTCGTATTCGGCGTCGGTGAGCGAGCTGACTTCGTTGGTGCTCCAACGTCCATAGGCCTCAAGGCCGATATTGCCGAAACGCTCGAAGAACTTCTGCCATCCGGCCTCGATGCTATGGGTATAGGAGTCCTTGAGCCCATTGGGGTTGCCCATGGAGTAGTTGTTCTCGCCATAGCGACGGAAGGTGCTGATTTGGTATTCCTGAGGGTGCGACATGCGCATCGAGTAGTTGAGTTTCAGGTTGTGCATGTCCTCGGTGCGATAGGTGAGGTGGATGGAGGGTCGCATGGAGAGGAAATACAGGGTGCTGTCGTCGGCGAAGGACATGACGCTGAGGTATTGGTAATGGATGCGGTCGGTGCCGGCGCCGAGACCGGTGCTAAGGGTGAATCCGCCCCAACGTTGGGTCCAGTTGACGTCAGCGCTGACACTGCTCTCGGCTCCTAAATAATGATAGGTGCGCAGGTCATCGACGAGGGTTCCCGTGGTGTCGTTGAAACGGCGATATTTGTTGTCGTCTTCCTGATAGTCGGCGCGTAGGCCATAGCTGAGCTCTCCTTCTTCGCTGTAAGGACGGTTGTAACGGGCATCGAGGCTGACGCCAAAGTTACGTGAGTCGGAGAGCATGAGGCGGTGCTCGTCGAGGTCAGTATAGACGTCGTACATACGGTTATAGTACTGCTCGCTGCTATTGTTGTTGATGCGTGAGTTCAAGCCGATGCGCAAGTTGTGTCCCGACTCATCGAACTTCTTGGTGTAGTCAGCTCCGAAGTTGCCGAACCATGACGAGGTCTTGCTGTCGCTCAAAGTGCTGTCGTTGAAGATTTCCGAATAGGACGGCACGGAGTCGAGGTAGAAGTAGGTCTGCGACTGTTTGCGTTTCATGTCGTTGAGGTTGGAGGAATAGAAGCCTCCAGCATCGACGGAGAGGTCGGACATGGAGTCGATCTCATAGTTGAGGTTCATGAAGAGGTTGGCGCTCCGGTTGAGGCTGGTGTCGTTTTGGGAGACGGTGCTGGAATATATGGTGTCGAATTCTTTAGGGAGATCGGCATCACGGCGTTGATAGGCCCATTGGTCGGACTTGTTGCGCCGGTTGCTATAACGGCCTGAGGCGAAGAGGTTGATGCTGAGTTTTTCTTTCTTCCACATATAGCTGGCCCAAGGCGAGACAAAGGGTTGGTTGGATCCATTGACGCCGAAGCTGACGAACTGGTTGCTCTTGATATGGGCTGAGGTAACAATGTTGATGACCGCCTCGGCGTCGGTAGCGTATTTCGCCGAAGGGTTGGTGATGGTCTCGATGCGGGCGATGGCATTGGCGGGCAGGGTCTGGAGATAAGTCTTGAGGTTTTCCTCGGTGAGTTTGGATGGCTTGTCGTTGACCCAGATCTCCACGCTCGACACGCCACGAAGGGTGATGTTGCCTTCCACATCGACTTCCACGCCGGGGGCGTTCTGGAGTGCATCCTCGGTGGTCCCGGTTTGGATAGATGGGTCTTCGCTGACGTTATAAACGAGTTTCTCGCCGTCCATGGCGTAGAGCGGCTTCTCAGCTGTAACAGTGACCTCGTTGAGTGAGGTCACGCCTTGACTGATGCGCAGCGTCCCCAAGTCGGTGTTGTTGGTCACGTTGAAAGGCAGGGAGAAGTTCTGGTAGCCGATGGCAGAGACACGCAGGATGAAAGAGCCTTGGGGCACGTCGTTGATCTCAAAACGACCGTCCATGTTGCTGATGCCTCCTTTCACGAAGGTGGCATCGACACTGTCGAGCACAGCCACGTTGACGAATGGCAGCAAATCGCCGTTGTCGGCATCGCGAAGCACACCGGCCACGATGAAAGTGTCGCCTTCACGGACTCTCTTCTTAGGTTTGACAGGGGTGTTGCCCTGGTTCTGGTTCCATTCCCTATTGCGGTCGCCCATCGGCGGACGGCCACCAGGGAACCTGCCTCCTCCCGGAGGACGACCTCCTGGAGGTTGGGCTTCACCAATCAATGCGGATAGTACTAAAGAGATGATAAACAGTGCTTTGAGAAAATAGGCTCGTTTCATTATTTATGATAATAGAATTAAAATGCAAAGGTAATAAAAAACTTTGCTGTTTGCGATTCAATTATTCTCCTTATGCTTTTTTTTCCTACCTTTGCAGTTTGTAATCTTTTTCGATATTATCCGATGAACGAAAAACTGTTAGATAAAACCCTTCCGTATCTGGTGGCCGACATCAACTTGGCCGACTGGGGAAGGAAAGAGATTGAAGTCTCTGAACACGAGATGCCTGGCCTGATGGCCTTGCGTAAGAAATATGGTAACACAAAGCCTCTTAAGGGTGCCAAGATCATGGGCTCACTGCACATGACCATCCAGACGGCCTGCCTCATCGAGACACTTGTCGAGTTGGGTGCCACCGTTCGCTGGTGCAGCTGTAACATCTATTCCACCCAGGACCATGCCGCTGCGGCCATCGCAGAGACGGGTACCTCGGTGTTTGCCTGGAAAGGAGAGAGTCTTGAAGACTACTGGTGGTGCACCAAACGCGCCATCACCTTCCCCGATGGCACGGGTCCGGACCTCATCGTCGATGATGGTGGCGACGCTACCCTGTTGATCCACAAAGGCTACGCTTGCGAGAACGACCCCAAACTGCTCGACACTCCTGCCGGTAGCGAGGAAGAGAAGGCCTTGATGAGCGTCATCAAAGCCACCTATAAGGAGAACCCAAGCTTCTGGCATACCGTGGTCGCCGGATGGAAGGGCGTCTCGGAAGAGACCACGACAGGAGTACACCGCCTCTATCAGATGCAGGAACGCGGCGAATTGTTGGTTCCCGCCATCAACGTGAACGACTCGGTCACCAAGTCGAAGTTCGACAACCTCTACGGCTGCCGTGAGTCGCTGGCCGATGGCATCAAACGCGCCACCGACGTGATGATCGCTGGTAAGGTCGTGGTGGTGTGTGGCTACGGTGAGGTTGGCAAGGGCTGCTCGCACTCCATGAAGAGCTACGGCGCTCGCGTCCTCGTCACCGAGATCGACCCGATATGCGCCCTGCAAGCCGCCATGGAAGGCTTCGAAGTCACCACGATGGAAGAAGCTGTCAAGGAAGGCAACATCTTCGTGACCACCACGGGCAACTGCGACGTGATCACACTCGAACATATCCTCCAGATGAAAGACCAGGCCATCGTGTGCAACATCGGCCACTTCGACAACGAGATCCAAGTGGATCGTCTGGAACATGCCAAGGAACTGAAAGAAAAGATCAACATCAAGCCTCAAGTCGATAAGTATGTGTTTGAAGACGGCCACTGCATCTTCCTGTTGGCCTCCGGAAGACTGGTGAACCTGGGTTGCGCTACTGGCCATGCCAGCTTCGTGATGAGCAACTCGTTCACCAACCAGACCTTGGCTCAGATGGATCTCTGGGAGAAACGTGGCAAGTATCAGGTGGGCGTCTATTGTCTGCCCAAATACCTCGACGAGGAAGTGGCCCGCCTGCATCTCGAAAAAATCGGCGTGAAGCTGACTAAACTCACTCAGAAACAGGCCGACTATATCGGTGTGCCGATCGAAGGCCCTTACAAGTCTGACATCTATAGATATTGATGGTGATGAGAATCGCTGTCAACACACGGTTGCTGCTGAAAGGCAAGTTGGAAGGCATCGGCTGGGTGGCCTATGAGACCCTTCGCCGTATGGTGGAGCGTCACCCTGAAGTGGAGTTTTACTTCCTCTTCGACCGCCAGCCCGATCCAATGTTCCTCTTTGCCGACAACGTGAAACCGGTGACGCTTTTCCCTCAAGCACGACACCCCTTCCTCTTTATCTGGTTCTTCGAATATTCTGTGGCTCGGGCATTGAGAAAAATCAAACCTGACCTGTTCTTCTCGCCTGACGGCTACCTGAGTCTGCGTTCCAAGGTGCCACAAGTGGTTCAATTTCATGACCTTAACTTCGAGCATTTCCCTAACGACATGCCGGGGATCCATCTTTGGCATTACAAAAAGTATTTCCCGAAATTTGCCCAGCGGGCCGATCGTATCGTGACGGTGTCGGAGTTCTCGAAGCAAGATATTGTGGATTGTTATCATGTTGATCCTCGGAAGATTGATGTGGCTTACAATGGGGTGAACGAAATCTTTTGTCCTTTGCCGACAGAACAACAGGAGGAGATTCGAAAGCAGTATAGCGACGGACATCCGTATTTTATGTTCGTGGGCTCGCTGCATCCGCGTAAGAACTTGGCCAGGCTGTTCACGGCCTTTGATCGGTTCAAGGCCAGGAGCGAGAACGATGTCAAGTTGCTGATTGTGGGGGAGAAGCGTTGGTGGACAGAGCCTATCCAGAAGGCTTTCGAGGCCATGCATTTCAAGGAGGAGGTAATCTTCACGGGACGACTGAGTGCCGAGGAGTTGCATAGGGTGACCGCTGCTGCACTGGCTTCGGTGTATGTCTCTTATTTTGAGGGATTTGGCATTCCTATCTTGGAGGCCTTCCGCTGCGACACCCCGGTCATCACCTCCAATGTGACCTCGATGCCCGAAGTGGCCCAAGACGCCGCTTTGTTGGTGGATCCCTTCAGCGAGGATGCCATCGCCGAGGCAATGCTGAAGATGATGGACGAAGAGGTAAGGACAGCACTGGTTGCCAAAGGAAGGGAACGCGCCAAGGATTTTTCGTGGGATCAGGCATCAGAAAAAATTTGGAATAGTTTAATGAAATCGGTCAAAACAACATAATATGGCAAAGATCATCGTCATGTATCCGACGGATTGCTCGAAAGAGACCGTCGATTGGAAACAGATTCAAGGTCAACACATTACTGACGTGGTGAGAAATATCTTGGTCCTCGGCTCGGGAGGCCGTGAGCATGCTCTGGCATGGAAGCTGGCGCAAAGCACCGGAGCCAAGGTGTATGTGGCTCCTGGGAACGCTGGCACGGCTGAGGTCGGTGTCAACGTCAACATCAAGGTGGGTGACTTCGAGAAGATTGCGGAGTTCTGCCTCGAGAAGGAGATCAGCTTGGTGGTCGTCGGTCCCGAACAGCCTTTGGTGGACGGCATCGTCGATTATTTCAAGGCTGACGAGAAACTTCGTGACATCTGCATCATTGGTCCCGACAGCCGCGGAGCCCAGCTGGAAGGCAGTAAGGCCTTTGCCAAAGTGTTCATGGAGAAAAACGGCATTCCTACGGCACGTTGCTTGACGGTCAACAAAGATCGTTTGAATGAGGGAATTGCTTTCCTGAGGTCCTTGAAGGCCCCTTATGTGCTTAAGGCCGATGGTCTTGCCGCAGGCAAGGGCGTGCTGATTATCGATTCGCTCGAAGAGGCGGAAAGGGAACTGGGCAACATGCTTGAAGGCAAGTTCGGCGCTGCCTCGGCTACCGTGGTCATCGAAGAGTTCCTTAAAGGCATCGAGGTTTCAGTGTTTGTGCTGACCGATGGCGAGCATTATGTCTTGCTGCCTGAGGCCAAGGACTACAAGCGTATCGGTGACGGCGATACGGGACTCAACACGGGTGGTATGGGCGCAGTCTCGCCGGTGCCATTCTGCACGGAAGACTTCCTCCAGAAGGTGGAGAAACGCATCGTGGAGCCTACGTTGAAGGGCTTGAAAGAAGCACAGATCGACTATAAGGGTTTCATCTTCCTCGGATTGATGAACTGTGGAGGCGACCCTTACGTCATTGAATATAACGTACGCATGGGTGACCCCGAGACTGAGGCGGTGATGACCCGTATCGAGGGCGACTTTGCCGACATGTTGTATGCTTGCGCTGTCGGTTGCCTCGACAAGGTGCATTATGCCAAAAGCGAGAAGACTGCAGTTACGGTGATGCTCGTTTCGGGAGGTTATCCCGAGGCCTATGAAAAAGGCAAGGTGATGACGGGAATGGATCAGGTGAACCATGGCGTTGCTTTCCATGCTGGCACCTCGTTTAACGCTGAAGGCCAAGTGGTAACCTCTGGCGGTCGTGTCATCGCTGTCACCGCTCAAGGCGATTCCATCGAAGAAGCTCGAAATATCGCCTACGCTGAGGTGAAGAAAATAACCTTCGATGGCGAGAACCACCGTTCCGATATCGGTCTGGACTTGATGAAGTTGACAGGTGAGTGTTGAAAAGTGAAAAATAAACGACAGTGATACGCTTTTTTAGGCAGAGTTATATTATCCAATATGTGATGATCGCATTGCTGTGCATCGCGATTTGGATTCCTTCATTTATCACGGGCAATGTGGATGTGACTTGGCGCAGTCCAGTGACACCGCTTTATAACTTGTTAGCCAACCTTTTGGATTTTTGGCCCTATGCCATGTTGCTGTTCGCTTTGTTGTTGAATGCGTTCGAAGCCGTGTTTTTCAATTCGATACTGGCTTCCAATCAGATTATCAACAGGGTGAACACCTTGGGCGCCGTGGTGTTTTTGTTGGTGATGAATCTGGTCCCGGCGCAAACCACTTTCTATCCCATGATGCTTGCCAGCGTGTTCCTGTTGATGTTCATCCATACGCTGTTTGCCCTTTACCAGACTCAGCGTCCGGAACTGTATCTGCTCAATGCGGGTTTTTACCTTTCTTTTGCCACGATGTGTTATTTCCCCGTGTTGCTGTTGGCAATATGGGGTATCATCGCTTTGGGGTTGATCCATAAAGGCTCGTTGCGACTGCACCTGATTCCTTTCTTGGGCCTGCTGTTACCGTATTTCTTCTATTTTGCAGCGCATTTCCTGATGGGGGATTTGATGGAGACCCTTCAATGCTATGTCGATTTCTTTAATGGCATTTTACTCACTATCGGGGATTTCACATGGTTCAAAGCAGGTTTATTGGCGTTCTTGTTGTTGGTGTCGGCCATGCCTCTGTTGATGCCACGTAATTATAGTTTTGAGAAGACCCTCTCGGTACGTACCAAGATTGTGATGACCGTCTTGCTGCTGCTGTTTGGTGTCTTGATGCTCTTCCTTGTTGGTGACCCGATGCAGTCGGGGGTGATGTTCATCGCGTTGAGCATCCTGTTCTCTTACGAGTTGGCCTATATTGATGGCTTGCGTTGGTCCAATGTCACCTTTGCCATTTTCATGGTTGCTGTGCTTGCTTCCCATTATATTCCTTTATTTATCTGATTATGAATTTGTTAACTCATTATTCGGATCTTGTCGAGGCGGGTTGTGACGAAGCAGGTCGTGGTTGCCTTGCGGGTCCGGTGGTGGCGGGAGCGGTGATCTTGAAGCCTGGGTCTAATTATCCTGAATTGGACGACTCGAAAAAGCTTACGGAGCGCAAACGGTATGAGTTGCGGGAGATGATCATGGCAGAGGCCTTGGCCTATGGTGTCGGAGTCGTGACGGCGGCTGAGATTGATGAGATCAACATCCTGAATGCCTCGTTTTTGGCCATGCACCGAGCTCTTGACCAGTTGAAAGTGCGTCCTGAGTTTCTGCTTATTGATGGCAACCGTTTCAAGAAATATCATGACTTGAGACACTTATGCGTCGTCGGGGGCGATGCCAAGTATCAGTCCATCGCTGCGGCCTCCATCCTTGCCAAGACGACCCGTGACCGGATGATGGAAGCGTATGATTTGCAGTTCCCGATGTATCATTGGAAGAAAAACAAAGGCTATCCTACACCAGAGCACAAGCAGGCCATCGCCGACTATGGAATCACGGAGTTGCACCGTAAATCCTTCAACATGGCGATCCAGCTGAAGATCGACCTTTAAATCCTCGGTCGGCCATTTTTGTTGAAAACAATTCCAAGGAATCTTTAGCTTTTTTGTCGAAATCTTCTTAACTTTGCTTTTTCCAATAGCAGCATGAAAAAGCATCCCTTAAATCGTTGTCTTATCATTGTCTTGTGCGTGTTGAGCCTGTCGTGCTCTCGTACGGAATTGCGATTGTTTGATGCCATTCCTCGAGATGCGGAGGCGGTCTTGGAGACTACGAATCCTGATGGTTTTTTGAAGGAGTTGAAAGGGAAGCCGTATGTTGACCCGTTTATGAAGGCTGATGCCGATGTGGCCTGGGTGGGCAACATGGCGATGTGCATCGACAGCATGATGCAGTCGGACGAGAATCTCCATAGGGGATTCCTCAACGCCCGCATGGCCTTGTCGTCCGTGCCGGTGGAAGAGGAATGGCACGGACTGCTGCTAGCCATGCCTCAAGAGAAGATGACAGAAGCAGATCTGAAACGTTTCTTCAAGAATCACGACATCGACTGCGAATTTCGTAAGAATGGGCAGGCACAATGCTATTATCTGAAGAACCTGGACTCGCTCTATGTGTTTGCGGCAGGGCCTTTCGTGGGGCTGTGCCGCGACATGGACGTCGTCGAGAAGGTGTTTCATCAGATGAACGATTCCGAGAAGATCGACTCGGATGGCGACCTGGTCAGGCTGCAGAAAACCTTGGGCCAGCATGTCAAGGCTCATCTGTACTATCGTGACAATCGGGGCTGGGCCGCCTTGGACGTGATTCCTGGCCAGGATGAGGTTACGATGAACGGCTATTGCCTCGCTGCCGACACCGCCTCAAGCCTCCGACCACTGAAATACCAGCTGCCCGTGAAGAACTCCATCGTCAACATCTTGCCTTACGACACCAGATTGATGCTGCATTACGGGATGTCCGATTATGCCTCCTACTGGCAGGCCTTCCGCGATGCCAAGGCAGTGGAGGCACTGAACAAGAGATATGGCATTGACGTGGAGAACCAACTGCTGAACTACCTCAGCGAGGTTTCGTATGACATCATCGGCGACAAGCGGCAAGAGGTCTTCGTGGGACGCATGAACGACCCTTCGGCAGTTATCAAGTTCATGGATCGCCTCACAGCCAAGATGGGCGGTGGCAACACCCTGGATTGCCAAGGGTATGTAATCTGTGACCTGGGTGAGAAAGACTTCGTCCCCGTGGTGTTTGGAGGGTCTTTCAAGACCATAAAACGATGCTGTTATGCCATTGTGGATCAATATCTGGTCATCACCACCACGGTGACTGCCTTGAAGGATATCATCGCCTGCTATCGTTCCGGACGAACACTCGACCTGAACGAGAATTTCAAGACTTTCCAGCAACGTCTGCTTGAATCATGCAACATCACCCTTTTCGTCACCGGCAAAGGTAACCAGTCCTTGGTGAATTCCTTGGCAGGCGGGGCGGTGAGCCGTTATCTTGACGCACATCCCAAACTTTTGGATGACTTCCAGGCCTTGTCGCTGCAACTTGCCTCGTCGAAGGACTTGGTTTATGCCAACCTCAGTTTGATGCAAAACGCCACTACGCAAGACGAGAGCATCGTCCGATGGAAAGTCAACCTCGACGCACCGTTGAACGGCAAGCCCTATATCGTTGATGATGGTAGAAACGAAAACCGCTGCGTGATCGCCTTCGACCGGCAAAACGTGATGTATATGATCAACAGCGAGGGTAAGATCTTATGGCAGAAGAATTTGGAGGAGGCCCCGATCAGCGAGGTCTTTGCCATCGACAAAGACAATAACGGTCAGCTTCAGCTCCTCTTCAACACCGCCCATACCATGCAACTCATCGACCGCGACGGTGCCAACGTAGAAGGCTTCCCAGTTCGATTCACCTTTGAGGCCTCGAACGGCATGGCGGTCATCGACTATGACAACAGCAAGAGTTATCGCATCTTGGTCTGCGGCACCGACCGGTTGGTCTATAACTATGATTTGGATGGCGAAGAGGTGGAAGGCTGGAACCATCATCGGGCGGAGGACCTGGTGCGCCAGCCTGTACAGCATATCGTGGCTGCCGACAAGGACTACCTCATCGTCTCTGACGTCAGCGGTGGCGTCCGTATCCTTGATCGCCAAGGAAGGATACGCATCCCCCTCTCTTCGGAGATGCAGAAGTCACCTAAAGCCGACATCTACGCCAATCTCACCAATAGAAGCAAAGGCCTCTTCTTGACTTCCGACAAGGACGGCAAGTTGCTGTATGTGACTCCCGACGGAGTGCTGAACCGAACGGACTTCGGAAACTATTCCGATAAGCATTTCTTCCTTTATGAAGACTTCAACGGAGATAAAGACCCTGACTTTATCTATCTGGACCAAAAAGAGTTGCATATCTTTGACCGGTTCAAGACAGAGCTTTTTGCCTATCAGTTCGACACAGAAATCACCGCCAAGCCCGTCTTCTTTAACATCACTCGCAATAAGCGCTTGTTGGGCATCGTTTCAGAGAAGAACCGTGAAATCTATCTCATCGACCGTAAGGGCAAGATGATCGTGAACTCTGGATTGGTGGGGGAGACGCCTTTTGCTGTGGGCAGCCTGCATAACAACCAAGAGATCAACTTGGTCACAGGGGTCGGAAACGCACTTTATAATTATGTAATCCATTGAGGCCATGATGCTTAAGAAATCGTCACTTATCTTGCTGCTGTTGCTCGCCGTTGTACCAACGCGATTATGGGCACAGCCCGGACTGGTTGTGTTTTGGCCTCAACAATCTGGTGCGGACATCATCTTGTCGTCCTATACCGGACTCGACTTGGAGCCGGTGGACACTTTGCATGGCGATGCCGAAGGACGCTTCTTTTATGAGCCCATCCTCCCGACAGGGATGTATGTCGTTGATAGCGAGGAGACGACCTTGGAGTTTCTCTCGGTGGGGAAGCCTATGATGATGTACGTGGATGCGAACACCGTATGTTTTGAGGGTTCTCCTGAAAACACGCTTTGGACAGCGTATTTACAAGTGCGGGAAAAGTATCATTACGGGAATAAGGAGCCTGAAAAATATCAATCTATCGTGGACAGCTTAGCCGGTTCTTCAACGGATTATGCAGCGCGACTGATGCGTATTGATGCCAATCCTGTGTTGAAAGCTTCGGACTTTGAAGAGTTGGATGCGATTCCGACGAATGTGTTGACAACCAAGATGGTGGCTTATCTGGAACAGTCGACTGACGATTTTGTGAAAGGCGTTGACCACATCCTTGAACTTGCCAAAGTGAATATCGAAAGTTATGCTTTCGCCCTTCAATATCTGCTGAAAGGATTTACAGCCTTGGGGCTTTCGGAGGTGACAGAGCACCTGCTGAACTTCCCGCAACTGGCTGAAGGAGAGATTACTCAAGAGGAAGGGACTTGGCTTGAGAGTTTGGTGGAACCTTACCAAAAGGTGAGGGTGGGAGCGAAGGCACCCGACATTGAGGGTGTCACCATCGATGGGAAACCCTATCGGCTTTATGACTCGCAAGCACAACGAATATTGGTCGTGTTTTGGTCCGTCGATTGCGAATATTGTCACGATTTCCTAAAACAGATTCGCAAACGTCTCGACTTGAAGCACGACTATGAACTGGTGACGATCGCCTTGGCTGAAAATCGAAAAGAAGTTGAGTGCGAGGTGCGTAAGTTGAAGATCCCGGGTTACCATTTCTTCGATGAAGCTCGGTGGGAAGGGAAGGCCTTCTTGGATTATCATGTGTCATCGACACCAACGGCGTTTTTGCTGGATCGTGACAAGATGATTTTGGCGAAGCCGAAAGAGGTGGAGGAGTTGAGAGGTGAGAGGTGAAAGGTGAAAGAACCCCGTAGGGGTTCAAGCTCGGTAGCTGAAATAATAAATATAAATATAATATGAAGAGAATTGTTAGTGTTGCTGTCGTTATGATGGCGTCGTTGATTGGCGGGATGGTGTTCGCACAAGATGCGGAGACCCGCTGGGTGGATTCAGTGTATAACAGTCTTACTTTGGAGCAGCGGGTGGGCCAGCTGTTTTGCTTGAGGGCCAACCAGCCCGATAAACCCTATTACGATGAGGTGGGCAAGTACATTAAGAAGTATAATATCGGAGGCGTTTGTTTCTTCAGAGGCGATGCGGAGCCTCAGGTGGAGAAAACCAACGAGTGGCAAGCAATGGCCCAGACTCCGTTGATGGTCTCCATCGACGCTGAGTGGGGATTGGCCATGCGTGTGAGAAACACGATAGCCTATCCTTATCAGATGACCCTGGGGGCGATTACCAACAACGAGTTGCTGTATTCGATGGGACAACAGGTTGCCGACCAGTGCCAAAGGATGGGCATCCATGTCAACTTCGCCCCCGTGGCCGATGTCAACTCCAATGCCAACAACCCAGTCATTGGAGTGCGGAGCTTTGGCGAAGACCCCAAGAACGTCGGTGAGAAAGCCGCTGCTTATGCCTTGGGTATGCAGAGCAAAGGCATGATCACCACCATGAAACACTTCCCCGGTCATGGCGATACCGACACCGATTCGCATTTGACGCTGCCTACCGTGACTCGTCCCTACGAGGAGGTCAAGGATGTGGAGTTGGCTCCTTTCCGTTACCTCATCGAACGTGGTGTCAACGGTGCTATGGTGGGACACCTTTATTTTCCTGCCATTGAGAAAGTCGCAAACACCTCTTCCTCGCTTTCCAAAGGTGTGGTCACCGACCTCTTGAAAGAGGAGATGGGCTTTGACGGGCTGATCTTCACTGACGGGTTGGACATGAAAGGCGTGTCGGAGACAGTGCCGGCCGACAGCGTGTCGTATGCCGCTTTCCTCGCCGGCAACGACGTGCTGATTCTGCCCCACGACGCCCCATCAGCTATCAAACAGATTAAAGAAGGTGCGGAACGCGACCCGGAGATCGCTGCCCGTGTGGAAGAAAGCTGCAAAAAGATATTAAAGTACAAATACCGCGCCGGGCTGAATCGCTATGCGCCGATATCCACCCTTAAGATCAATGAGTACCTGAATCAAGCTGACTATCTCGACTTGCGACGTCAACTCTTCACCGAAGCCATCACTATGCTTCGCAACGACGATGAGGTCATCCCGCTGAAAGCGGATAAGAAAATTGCCGTGGTCACCATTGGCAAGTCGAGCAGCTCGAAAAGCATGGCCGACGCATTGAAGGATGCTGGCATCACCGTGAAGTCGTATTGCGTCGGGAAGGACAATGCCAAGGATGCCAAGCTGTGGCTCGGTGAGCTGGAAGCCTATGACCTGGTGGTGGTCAACATCATGCAGACCAACATCTTCGCCAACAAAGACTTCGGTGTCAACACCGCTACAGTTGACTTCTTCAATAAACTGGTGGCACAAAACGATGTCATCTTGAATTTCTTTGGCTGTCCTTATGCCCTTGATAAGTTCCGCATTAACAATAGCGTAAAAGGCTTGTTGGTTGGTTATCAGGATGACAGCGATGCGTTAGATGCCGTCAATTCCATTTTGGTTGGCACGCTGAGTGCCCATGGCAAGTTGCCGGTCTCGACGGCAAAGTTCGCTTGTGGTTCGGGTCTCCTTCCTGCCGATTTCATCACCTCGATGCCCGCCTCGGCACCTGTGATTCGCGAGGGTTCCCTCTCCATCGACCAGATCCCCTTGCCCCAAGGCTCCATCAAGGCATATTATGAACGTTTGCTGGATTCGGTGGCCAAGATGGGGATCGAGAAAGGTGCCTATCCTGGCTGTCAGATCCTAGCGATGAAAGACGGCAAGGTGGTGTATGACAAGTGCTTCGGTACCTTTACCTACGGCGGCGGCACCAAGATCGTCCCTGAGGATGTGTTTGACATCGCCTCGCTGACCAAGATCTTTGCCTCGACCCTGGCCATCATGAAGCTCTATGAAGATGGACTGCTGGATCTTAACAAGACCATGGGTGACTATTTCCCTTACCTGAACAACTCAAACAAGGGAGCCATCAAGATCATCGATGTGCTGACTCACCAGTCGGGCATGAAGTCGTGGATCCCGTTCCATCTGAACCTGATTGACGAAAACGGCCCGAAGAAGGAGTTTTTCATCGATCACATCGACGAGACCCATACCGTCCGTGTGGCGGAGAACCTTTACCTCCTCAACGACTATAAGGAACAGATCATCGACTCCATCATGAAGAGTCCGATGAAGGAGAAGAAATATGTGTATTGCGACATGGGCTTCTATTTCGTTCCTGAGTTGGTCAAACAGCTGACCAACATGAGTTTGGAGGAATATCTCAAAGAGAAGTTCTATGACCCGATGCATCTGACCAACATTGGTTTCAGTCCATTGCATTGGCGCTCTCGCGAGACCATTGTGCCTACCGAGAACGACACGCTCTTCCGTATGCAGTTGCTTTGGGGTGATGTGCACGACCAAATGGCTTCGTTGATGGGCGGTGTCTCGGGTCATGCAGGCCTTTTCGCCAATGCCCACGACCTTGCGGTGATCACCCAAATGTTTTTGGACGAAGGGAAATTTGAAGGTAAACAGTTGCTGAAACCTGAGACGATTCGCTATTTCACCACGGCGCCGTTCACTTCGAACAACAACCGTCGCGGGTTGGGCTTCGACAAGTTGCCTATCGACAAGAAAGGCTCTTCAACGGCGTCAAAGTCAGCCTCGATGAGCAGTTATGGTCATACGGGTTATACGGGGACGTTCTTCTGGGCCGATCCCGAAAACAAGCTCTCCATCATCTTCCTCTCGAATCGTGTGTGCCCTTCGTCGGAACCGAACTATCTGGCAAAGTATAACATCCGTACTTTGTTGCACGACATCCTTTATCAGGCCTTCCCTTAATTGTCTTCGGGATTCTCTGGAAATTGGTTCCAAATTTGATATTTCGCGCCCATGCGACTGACGTAGCTTTTCCACATTGCTGTTGGCGATGTACTTAAGAGGGTGGAACTGTTGGTGTGACTGACCAACCATGAGTTTCGCTCCAGTTCTTGCTTTAACTGGCCTGCATCCCATCCAGAGTAACCGAGAAAGAAACGGACGTTGTTTCTGTTGGCAATGCCTGTCGAGAGCAGGGTGTTGAGCGAGTCGGCATCTCCTCCCCAGTAAAGGCCATCCATGATCTTGTACGATTCTGGGATGAGTTCGCCCAAGGTGTGCATGAAGAAGATTTGGTTTTTGGCTACTGGGCCTCCGAGATACACGGGTGCGTCGAAGTCCTGGAAGAGGTCAACAAGTTCGCTGACCCTCACTTTCATCGACTTGTTCATGATGATTCCAAAGGATCCTTCTTCCTCGTTGTGATCGATGAGCAGGATGACTGAGCGGCCGAAAAAGTAGTCGTTCATTGTCGGCTCCGACAACAAAAGGTTGCCTTGCTTGGGATGCAAGGTGTTGCTCTGGATGCGGAAAAGGCTCTTGAAATCCATCGATGATTGCATTTGAAATGCAAAAGTATCAACAATTCAACAAATAAACAACCAGACAATTCAATTATTATTTCGTATCTTTGTAAAAAATTTGACATGCCTTGAAACGCAACGATAACCAACTGAAATTCGACTTGCTCCGTCAAGAATACGAGACGTTTACCTTCATGAGCCAAGAGGTCAAGGTGGAGGAGGGAACCCTGTCGTTGGCATTCCATTTTTGTCTGGATGACCGTTATTTCTTCCATCCGACGATGACCATTCCCGCCCGTCCGTTCTTCCATTGGGAGTCGATACCGATGCCTCAACTGGAGACATTAGCCTTTCATATCGGCATGGTGGAGATGATCAGCTACTGGAAACTGGCCTGCCCCAAGGTCATCCTAGTCAAGCCGTTCGACTTGCTGCTATGTCAGCGAAAATGGTGGAGGAAGCTGTTCTACAACGGCTTGGGTGAGTTCCGTTACCTGAATGGCATCGATTGTTCTGAGAAGGACTTCTTGCGTTTTGAAACAGGGACGGACCGTAGGTTTGTTCCCGTTGACCAAGCTTTGAGCGACAGGACGTTGGTGCCTATCGGTGGAGGAAAGGACTCCGTGGTGACCTTGGAATTGCTCCGCAACGAAATGGATGTCACCCCCGTGATCATGAACCCTCGTGGAGCTACCGTGAGTTGCGTTGAGGCCGCAGGTTATCAGGAAAGTGACGTGGCCGTAATCAAACGGACTCTTGATCCTACCATGCTGAGACTCAACGATGAAGGCTTTCTCAATGGGCATACGCCTTTTTCTGCCTTGCTGGCCTTCGTGACTCTCCTGTTGGGCTTTGGCAGCCGAGCAAACTACATCGCCCTGTCGAACGAGTCGAGCGCCAACGAATCGACGGTGCCGGGGACGAATATCAATCATCAGTATAGCAAGTCGGTCGAGTTTGAACGTGATTTCAGGGAATATGTGCTTACTAATATCAGCGACAAGATCCAGTATTTCAGTTTCTTACGTCCGCTTAATGAGATGCAGATTGCATGGTTTTTCAGCCAATGCAAGGCCTATCATGAGGTGTTTAGGAGCTGCAATGCGGGAAGCAAGACCGACAGCTGGTGTGGCAAATGTCCCAAATGTCTGTTTACTTGGTTGATTCTGTCTCCCTTCGTCTCACGTGAGCGGCTGAAAGAGATCTTTGGTAAGGATCTGTTGACCGACCAAGAGTTGAGGCCGATCTTTGAGGAGTTGAATGGGACTTCGGAAGTGAAACCGTTCGAGTGTGTGGGCACAGTGGAGGAGGTGAGGGCTTGTGTTGATTCCATGGCTGACCGCGCTGGGACTATCGTGGAATCTTCTCCCAAAGGAGAGGCTTCGGTCGATGAGATCCTTGGCAGGTTCAATGAAGAACATTTCCTGCCTGAGCCTTTTGTGAAACTTTTAAAATCGAGACTTCATGTTTGAGCTGATTCGCAAGCGTTTGGCGAACAAATCCATCCTTATATTGGGCTTTGGCCGTGAAGGAAAGTCCACCTTGGCATTTCTGGAGAAATATCTGCCAAAGGCGTCTGTAACCGTTGCCGACCGGAACGAGGAAGCGTTGGAACCAGTGAAGCAAAAAGGGCTTCCATGGATTGCTGGTGAGCACTACCTTGATGCGATTGATCGTTTCGATCTTGTAGTGAAAACCCCAGGCATCAGTTTAAAGGATGTTGCGGTTGCCGACTCAGTGGAGATCACCTCGCAGACCGACTTGTTCTTGAGCGAGTTCCATCACCAAACTATTGGCATCACGGGTACCAAAGGCAAGAGTACCACGACAAGCTTGATTTATCATTTGCTCAAGGAGTCGGGCCGCGATGCCATCCTGACGGGGAACATTGGTATCCCGTGCTTCGACATCATGGAGCAGATCCATGCAGACAGCATCGTTGTGTATGAACTCTCAGCCCATCAGCTGGAGTATGTCCATAACAGTCCCCGCGTGGGGGTGCTGCTCAACGTCTTCGAGGAGCATTTGGATCATTTCGGAAGTTTTGAGCGTTATAAAAACGCCAAGTTCAACGTGATGCGTTTCATGGGAACTGATGACTACGCAGTGGTTCATGACTCGTTGATGATGGATACCTTGGAGCTTGGAGTCAACAGTGTGATGTTTCCGTTGATGGATTTCGATATCGACGAAACGACGTTGCCTGTGCTTGGTCAGCATAATCTATTGAATGTGAAGGCTGCTCTTTGCGCCTGTTCTGCCTATGGCATCGATGTCAGGGAACTGATACCTTATTTATATACCTTCAAACCTTTGGAACACCGGTTGGAGCGGGTGGGCACTTTTGGCGGGGTGACTTTCGTCAATGATAGCATCTCCACTATCCCTCAAGCCACGGTGGCGGCGTGTGAGACTTTGGGTAGGGTGGACTTCCTGCTCTTGGGTGGCTTCGATCGCGATATCGATTACGGTCCACTGGCCGAATATCTTACAGCGCATCCCGTGCCTCACCTGTTGTTTACTGGAAAGGCTGGGGAGAGGATGATGCAACTGATAAAAGCACACGGAGTGGACGCTGCCTCAGTGACCTATGGTTCCATGGAAGAGGCATTCGAGTACCTCTCACACCATGCGGCTCAAGGTGATGTCTGCCTGCTCTCGCCAGCGGCGTCGAGTTATGACCAATACAAGAACTTCGAGCAACGAGGCTCGAAGTTCAAGAGGTTGGCGCAGCAGTTTCGTTTGTGACTAAGGGAATCCTTAGTTTTTCTTGTTGATCTTGATGGTCTTTCCTCCAGAGGAGTTGCTGCCACTGGTTGTGGTGGTAGTAGAGGTGCTGGTCCCAGTGTTGTTTTTGGGAGAAGTCATGTGGTACCCTGCGGCTTCGGCGATATCCTTGATGTGGGCGGCTCGTTTGGCGGTGTCGGGGTGCGTCGAGAACATCTGTGCCAGTTGCCCTTGTGAGCTGCTGCTACTGCCGAGGCTCATCAGCACGTTGAGTGCGTGGTACATGGCGTAGGGATCGACGTTGTTGGTGATGCAGAACTGGAAGGCGGTCTCATCAGCTTGGGTCTCCTGTCTGCGTGAATAGGCGGCACTGGCCAGCTGTTGACCAAGGTCGCCAAGGAACCCGGTGGAGATGGCGCCACCGACGTCGCTGATGGCAGCGATGCCATAGCGTGCAGCCACCACCAAATAGGCGGTGCGATAGGCGTCGCGGACGTCTTTGTTGATCAAATGTCCCAGTTCGTGCCCGATGACGGCGAACACCTCATCATCATTCATGACATCCATCAGTCCAGTATAGACGCGTACGCTGCCGTCGCCGCTGGCAAAGGCATTGACGGTTTTGGACTGGTAAACGGCATAGTTGAGGTTGAGGTTGCCGATGTTCTTAAAGCGAGCCATGATGCGGCTTAGGCGTTTGGAGTAATCGTTGCTTGCAGGCAAAACAGTGTTCCCCTTGTCCTGTTCCACCATGTACTCCTTACAAAGGTTAGCGATTTGTGCATCGCTGATCGTAAGTGCTTGCACTGCTGCGGCACCCGCCTGCATGGCGGCATTTTGGTTTGTCAGTTTTAATGCTGAACAGCTGGCCATCATAACCATGACGGCGATAGCTAATACTACTTTTTTCATATTCTTACTTCTTACTTCTAGCTTCTGTCTTCTACCCCACAAATATACAAAAACAATCAAAATGAAGCCAAAAAACAAAAAAATGCAAAAAAAATTCCAAAAACACTTGACAAATCAAAAATTAATGTAATTTTGCAATCGTAATAATATCAAAATAATATCATTATGGAAACGAAAGAGTTTGAATTTAAGGGACTTGCGATGAATGGATTCGTTGCATTATTAGTTGAATTGTTATTGATTGCTGCCAGCGTTTATGCATTGATTGCTTTCGGCGCCGGACATCTTCAGACACCTTTTTTGAGTGTGCTTGGCTTCTTTATGGCGTGCATCCTGCCCATAGGATTCCGTAAGTTGGAACCCAACGAGGCCATGGTGATGCTGTTCTTTGGCAAGTACAAAGGCACCTTCACCAAGACGGGTTTCCACTGGGTGAATTTCTTGATGACCTCCAAGAAAGTCTCGTTGCGTGCCCGTAACCTCAACCCCGACAACATCAAGGTGAACGACAAGACGGGTAACCCGATTATGATTGGCCAGATTCTGGTGTGGAAGCTGAAAGATACCTACAAGGCCATGTTCGAGATTGACTCGCAGACGATGGCTGGCGGTGGATCGGGTACGGCTCCGGTGACGGTTTCCAACCGCATGAAGGCTTTCGAGAGTTTCATCCAGGTGCAGAGCGACGCTGCCTTGCGCGAGGTGGCTGGCATGTATGCCTACGACGAGAACGAGGCTGAAAATGGTGAACTGACACTTCGTTCAGGCGGCAAGGAAATCAACGATGTGCTGCTTGCCAAGCTGAATGAACGTTTGACCATGTCTGGTCTGGAGGTGCTTGAGGCCCGCATCAACTATCTGGCCTATTCACCCGAAATTGCTGCTGTGATGCTTCGCCGTCAACAAGCTGCCGCCATCATCTCGGCTCGTGAGAAGATCGTGGAAGGTGCCGTTTCGATGGTGCGCATGGCTCTCGACAAACTGAAGGCCGAAGGTGTCGTTGAACTCGACGAGGAACGCAAGGCCTCCATGGTGAGCAACCTGATGGTGGTGCTCTGCGCTGATGAATCGGCTCAGCCGGTGGTGAATACGGGAAGCCTTTATTAATTTAGAATTTAGAATTTAGAGATGGATAGAGAGGGATTCAATTCAATGGTTCGACTGAACCTTGTTCGCATTGGAAAAGGCAAAAAGGCCAATTTGTCCCCCAAGGCGCAGTGGGTTACTGTGAGTATTATTACAGTTTTTGTCTTGGCCTTCTTTATCTTGATTAGCATCCCGGCTGCGATTGAGGTGAATGAGGAGAATATCAAGATTTCGGGACTTTATGGAGACAGGATTCCGACTTCGGACATCGTCTCGGTGGACATTCTAGAGAAGATGCCACCCATCAGGAAGCGTCTCAACGGTTCCGATGCAGGTAGGTATCTGAAGGGTCATTTCATGCTAAAAAACGAAGAGAAGTGCAAAATTTTCATCCGTCGTGATTTGCCCCCTTTCATCGAACTTCGTACAAAGGACAACCTTTATTATTTTAATATGAGGAACAGCGAGGATACACGGACGCTGTTCGAGGCCATCAAGCAAACTAGAAAGGAGAAGTTTGGATAATGGCAAAGGAAAAAGACAATTCAGCCAATAGTAAGACCTTCCTGCTTCGTGTCGATGCGGAGACGATGGCTGCAGTGGAGCAATGGGCCGCTGACGAGTTCCGTTCCGTCAACGGCCAGCTGCAGTGGATCATCGCCGAAGCATTGAAGAAATCGGGAAGAAAAAAGAAATAACATTGAGAAAAATGAAAAGTTTAAGAAGTCTTGTTTTAACAATCGCATTTGCCTCTATGGCGATGTCGGTCAATGCCCAGATTGAAGGATATTGGAAGGGCAAGATCGACCTTGGTATTCAAAAACTAGAGATGGCCTTCAGCATTTCATCTACTGGTGACGGCTATTCTTCCACGTTGGATGTCCCCGCACAAGGCGCTTTTGACGTGCCTGTGGAGGAGACCTCCTTCCATGAAGGTCAGCTGATGTTGACGATGAAAGCCATGGACGCCACCTATTCCGGTGTCATGAAAGACACGGTCATTCAGGGAGAGTTCAAGCAACATGGGATGTCGTTCCCGCTAGAGTTGACCAAAGCGGTGAAGCAGGGACCGGCCTCACATATGCGTCCCCAGGATCCACAGCCTCCCTACGGTTATCGCGTGGCGGAGGTGAAGTTTGTCAACGAAAAGGAAGGCAACACCTTGACGGGTACTTTGACGGTCCCTGAAGGTGAAGGCCCGTTCCCAGCCATGGTGCTCGTTTCGGGAAGCGGACAGCAGAACCGTGATGAGGAACTGATGAACCACCGCCCGTTCTGGGTCATCGCTGACTATATGACTCGCCATGGCATCGCCGTATTACGCTACGATGACCGGGGCATTGGCGGGTCTGACGGTGAAGTCATGATGGCCACCAGCATGGATTTCTCCTATGATGCCGAAGCCGCATTTGACTTTCTTCGAAAACAAAAGAATATCGATGCATCGAATGTGGGCATCTTGGGCCACAGCGAGGGAGGAATCATCAACTTCATGGTCTCGGCTCGTCGTCCCGAAGTGGCATTCTTGGTCTCCTTGGCAGGAACAGCGGTGAATGGCGTCGAAGTGCTCAAAGCGCAACAAGCGGCCATCCTTCGAGCTCAAGGCATGCCCGAAGAGGCTATCCAATTCAACGGCAATGCCAGCGCCCAGATGTACTCGGTAATCGAAGCCTCCAACAGCAGGGCAGAAGCCGATAGTCTCCTGCGTCAGCTGGTGAAAGGATGGGGCTATAACGAGGAACTGACCGAGCAGACAGTGGCTCAGCTGACCTCGGCATGGATGTATTACTTCTTGAAGTATGACCCCAAAGATGCTATCGTCAAGACGCAATGTCCAGCATTGTTGCTGAACGGCACCAAGGACCTTCAAGTGCTGATCGAACAAAACTTCCCCGAATACGAGAAAATTATCGAAGAACATGGCAAGAACAATCTCACACTTCAGGAATACCCGGGGCTAAACCACCTCTTCCAGCATTGTGAGACGGGTTCGCCTTCCGAATATGCCGAAATCGATGAGACCATCTCTCCCGAAGTGCTGGAGCGAGTGGCGGATTTCGTCAACAACGTTACAACATCGCAGCGCAACGGTCGATGATCTCATTGGTCAGCCGGATTCCTTGAGCACTGACTTCCTTTCCGGGATTTCCGTCATAGCCCATAGCGATGTGGATGGTTTCGTAGGCGACAATTACTAGTTTTAATAGTTTGCCATCACGTTTCGTGATGGCATCTTTATAATCCACGATGTCGGGATGAGGCCGATCCTTGCTCTTGATGTGAAACACAGCGTCGAGAATGAGCAACACTCCATTCCATAAGGTGTTGCCTGCCATCCTAACATATTTTCGGTCTCCGTAAATTTGGGTCTCATAATCGAGTTGGCCATTCTTTTCCAATAAGTCTTTGGCATTAGTCACATAACGCCTAGCCTCATCAACGGGATTGGTTACGACTTCAAAAATAAAATCTCTCATATTAATATATGCTACTTGATTAAATAATTACGTTGCAAATATACAACATTATTTTAAAATCAACGAAAATATAGTGAAGTTTTCAGTTTTTTTATGTTTTTTTAAGTGTTTGAGTAATATTTTAGGTTGATGAATGATTATTTCCTACTTTTGTCGTTGGATTTCAAGGAATGAAGAATGCACGATAGAAGACTTTCCTGGTTTAACCGTTTGTCGGACCGTCAACTGGTGGAGATGCTTCTCGCCAACGACGAGGAGACCGTGGAATATGTGTTCTTTCATCGTTGCGACGGTATGTTCGAGCATATTGTTAACAGCATCTTGCCCAATGGCAACAAAGGGGAGCTGATTAACGAATACTATCTTTATCTCAGGGAGGACGATTGGAGAAGACTTCGTCAGTTCGAGTTCCGTTCGGGGCTCAACACTTGGCTGACTATCGTCGCCATACGTTTCTTTAATTCAAAGAAGTCCTTGGCTCAAACCAATGACAAAGCGTTGAATTCCCTGCCCATGGACAAGGCTGAGAATGTGGCTGACGATTTCGACGTGTATCATGAGATGTCGCGAGTCGAGCTGTACGACGCCATCAATCGTCTGTCCAAGCCCAGGGAGCGTCTTGCCCTCCTGGGAGAACTCATGGGTAAAAGCGCTGAGAGCATCGCCGAGGAGTTGGGATGCACCGTGGCCGCTGTTTACAACCTAACCAAGAAAGCCAGAAAGGCTGTGAAAAAGATGATGAAAGGGAAAGACCAATGAGAAACGACAAGATAGAAATCACGGATGAGCTGCTGGCTTGTTATTTGGAAGGCAAGCTGACGGCGAACGAGAAGGCAGCCGTGGAACGGTATCTTTCAGAACATGACGAGGCCATGGATGCAGTCATGTTAGCTCGCTATGAATTGGGCCTCAAGCGTGCCAAACGCCGTTTCTACATCTTTGGCGTGTTGGCATTGATCCTCGTGGCTGTCCTCGGCCTGCTGGCATGGCGGCTGCTGACTCCTTTGCAGATGAAGGTTAACATCATCGAAGAAAAAGACTATGCCATCCCTAGCCTTCCTTTCAAAGGAGGCACGCTTCAATGCGAATATGCTGGCAATGCCCTGCAAACCATTGCCATTGTTCCCGAAAACCCAACGGTGTTCTTGAACGACATCCCATACCATTTGAAAGGCAGCCGCGTACACCTCGTCTTTGAGGCAAATGGCTATCAGACTATCGATACAGTGGTGAAAGCCCAACGGAGCGTCGAGCTTTCATTGCGCCGCAACAACGACTTGGGCGTGGTCTTTGGCCGTGTTTATGACTTCGAGAACGGACAGCCCCTCGAAGGCGCCACGGTGAGCCTCCTTGACATTCAAACCATCACGGATGCCTTGGGTCAATTCAGGATAGAGATCCCTTTCGATAAGCAAGACGCCGCACAGCGGGTGATGATTGCCAAGGAAGGTTATCAGACCTGGGATGAACTGTATCGGCCTTCAGCCACCGAGCCTTGGCTCGTTGCATTGGAAAAGGAGGTGAAGCCATGAGAAAACTGTGGTTTTTGTTGGTGATGCTGAATGCCAGTCTCTTTGGCCAGACAGTACAATATGGAAGGGTGGATCTTTACGACCAAAGTGCTGCACTCGCCGGTGTTACGCTTACCATACCATCGGAACATGATTGCCAACCCTCGATGAGTGACGCCAATGGCCGTTTCCGCTTGAGTTTTGCGGAACACAAAGTCGGTGACGTGATCTGTGGTATAGAAGCGAGAAAAAAAGGCTACGAGGTGGTGAACATTCATGTCACCCGCCAGTGGACGTTGACGACGGCCGATACGCTTTGCGTGGTCATGGCTCCCAAGGACAAGGTGAAGGAGGCTCGCATGCGTTATTATGAGTTGAGCGGTCTTTCGCCAGAGATGATGCTCTGGTTCGACGGTGACCGTCTTTATGAGGTGGAGTCGCCTGTGTTCAGCTTTAACATCAGTCGATACCACCAAGGCATTGCTCCTTCCGATGTGGATGTTGACATCCCTGTCACGGAGACAGTCAACGACAAGACCTTTGCCGTCATCATCGCCAACGAGGACTACCAGCAGGAACAGAATGTGCCTTTTGCCATCCATGATGGCGAGGTCTTCAAAGAGTATTGCACTCAACTCCTTGGCATCCCAGAGGAGAACATCCGTTTTGTCACCGATGCCACGCTGAACAACATGCGCAGTGCTGTGGACTGGTTGAAAGCTACGCTGGAAGCCTATCGTGGCGAAGGCCAGGCCATCTTCTACTATTCGGGACATGGCATGCCCGATGAGACAAGTCGCAATGCCTATTTGTTGCCTGTTGACGGTTATGGCTCCAACATGGAGTCGGGGTATGGTTTGGATGCCTTGTATGCCCAATTGGGTTCGGCTAGTGCCGACAAAGTGCTGTTTTTCGTAGATGCCTGTTTCAGTGGTGCTTCGCGTGAAGGCGACATGTTGGCCGAGAGCCGTGGCGTCGCAGTCACTTCCAAGGAAGGAGTGCTGCAAGGCAATGCCTTGGCGTTCACTGCGGCCAAAGGCGGAGAGACGGCTTACGCCTATAAGGAGAAATCGCACGGACTGTTTACCTATTTTCTCCTGAAAAAGCTCAAGGAGACCCAGGGTGACATCACCGCTGGCGAGCTGGCCGATTACCTTAACGAGAACGTCTCGCGCGTGTCTGCAATCGAAGGGATGAAGGCACAACATCCTTCGGCCAATGGTGCCATGAAGGAATGGAGAATGATGAAACTTAAATAAGGAGGGAAGATGCGAAAGCTTGTGATGCTATTGTTGTTGGGTTGCTGCATGGTGCAGCCGCTGTTGTCTCAGGAAGTCGCCGACATCGTCAAGGCCTATCCGCGAGGCAAGAGCATCGTGCTGGAATACGACCTCGGTGCCGATGCTGATTTCGTTCGGCTCTTCGTCTCTTTGGATGGTGGAGCCACCTATCGCGGTCCCTTGCAACAGGTCAGCGGTGACATCGTTGATGTCAAAGCCGGATTCGGTCATAGTATCGTTTGGGATGTGTTGAAGGAATTCGACGCAGACGCTTTTGAGAACGACCAAGTGCGTTTCAAGATTAGCCTGAAGATGAAGGAACGGTGGCCCAAAGAGACCTTTGTCACCTTCAACGCGGCCTATTCGTTTGCTCCTCAAGGCTCGTTTGGCTTCAGCGTGGGACAGGTGCGGCGCTTTGGATGGTTCGTGAGCCTGATGAGTAATGGAGATCTCTCGTGGTTCAGTTTCGATGGCGATTGCGATGCCAACGGCTACCTTCCTGGCGGTCATCTGATGAATTACACTGGCAAGACCTCTAAGATGCGCCTGTCCGTCATGGCAGGAGGCATGATGCGTGTGACGCAATCGTTGATGGCCCGCGTGGGTGTGGGTTATGGAAACCGCACCTTGCGTTGGCAGACCACCGACGGAAAATGGCTCCGTAACACGGCCTTTAGCCAACAAGGCGTTGACGTGTCGGCGGGACTTCAATACCACGTACACGGCTTTGTAGTGTCACTCGAAACGGTTACCACGTTGTTTGAATCTTTAGAAACTAAAATAGGAATTGGATATGCATTTTAAATCAATTATGGCAATTATGCTCGGCATGCTGGCACTCTTCGCATGCAAGAAGGATGAGAAACCCAACACCGAGACATTCAAAATCAACAAGGAAAAAGAAACTGTCATGGCGGAAGCCGACCATGTGACCATCAGTGGTGTTTACGACTATTCGGGCGTCATCAACAGCATGACGCTTAGGGTGGGCAAGGAGGAACACCTTTTTGGCTCGACGGATTATCCCGTCGCATTGAACGGTCATGACTATCTTGTGGAGATCACCGGACTGCAACCTGCCACCTTGTATTATTATGGTTATGTGGTGGATTATGGCGCTGCAACGGATTGGAGCAGCGAGGTTTACACTTTCACTACCGCTGAGGACCTGCGACTGCCTACGGTGGCCACGGTTGAGGTGGTTGGGGTGAACACCACCAGTGCGACCTGCCTCTGTAACGTCGTTGAGGATGGCGGTGCTGAGGTGACTGAACGCGGTGCCTGCTGGAGTACCAGACCCAATCCCGACATTTCCGGGATGTCCTATGCCAATGGCAACGGTTTGGGCGAGTATTCCATCGACATCACCGAACTTGAACCCAACACCACTTATTACGTCAAAGCCTATGCGAAGAACAGCAAGGGTATCGGCTATGGCGAGGAGTTGACTTTCACTACCATCGAGACGATGGAGGTTCCTGATGGATGCCTCAACGGGCTGTACTCCGTGGCGGACGACAAGCAGGTGTGGTTTTCTCAGGGTAACCTGCGCTATCTGGCCTCTACCAACCAATGGGGATTTGCAGAACAGCAGAACAGTTACGAAGGCCAAGCAAATGCAAACATCAGCGAGACCAATGATGGATGGATTGACTTGTTCGCATGGGGTACGAGTGGTTTCGATCATGGGGCAGTGTGCTACCAGCCTTGGTCCATACTGGTTGATGATTCCAGCTATTATGCCTATGGGTCGGCAAGTAGCAACCTGTTCGACCAGACTGGACAAGCCGACTGGGGTTACAACATCATCAGCGATATTGGAAATCAGGAAGGCCTCTGGAGAACACTTACCGTCGAGGAGTGGGAATATGTGTTCGACCTGCGCGCCACTGCTTCCGGGATACGTTTCGTGAAGGCTCAGGTGGGCGGTGTCAACGGTGTCATTCTCTTGCCCGACGAATGGAATACTTCTTTCTATACCCTTAACAACATCAACCAAAAAACTGCGAGTTTCACCAGCAATGTAATCTCCTTGGTCAACTTTGAGTCGGAGTTGCATTACAACGGTGCAGTTTTCCTTCCTGCTGCTGGAAGGCGGAAGGAGAATGTCGTTGATCTTGAGGGCACTTCGGGCATGTATTGGTCGTCAACGGCTTGGGGAGTTCGGACGGCCTTTGTTGTCACGATGGACAGCGATTTGGTGGAAATCTATACCACCTATCGTCGCTACTATGGTCTGTCGGTGCGTTTGGTGCAAGATGCCATATGAACTGAACGTCCAATAAATTGGATGATTTGGGTTAAAGAATAGGTAATATAAGTTACTCTCTACTTTATAAATCGTGTTTGTACTTGTCGTATTTTTGATACTACTTTATTTAACCAATAAATAGACTAATTTCACTCCATTTAGTCCTCTATTGTTAAAGTAGTATCTAACAAACACGACCATGGAACCCAATTCTGAAGTTTTCCATATTGGCCAGCGTATCAAATCAGAGCTAGCCAAGCAAGGCCGTACCATCACGTGGTTGGCCGGTGAAGTGCACTGCACCCGTGAGAATCTATACAAAGTATTTCGCAAATCTTATATCAGCACCGACATGCTGTTCAGCATCAGCCGGGCGCTGAACCATGACTTTTTTGTGGATTGTTCGGAGCAACTTCAGAGATGGTCTTGAGGGGGGGGTAAGGATTTCAATTGTCAGGAACGCGTTTCTTTTCCATATTTTTATAGATGTTTTTCCCAAACGGAATCGCTTGTCCCATTCTGAAAATTATCAATCAATCAACAATTTACTTATCATCATTATGAAAACAATCTTTATTTCTCTGTCAAAGTGTATTGCCCTGCTTGTCCTGCTGATGGTTGGGATGGGAAAAGTGAATGGACAAGAGTGCAACTTGGATAATAAAGCCAAGACTGTGGGAGTCATACCCTACAGTGATGATTTTATAACGCAAGAAGAGGTAATGGAGCGGAATTACGCCATCACTTCATTTAGAATGATAGACACGGCAACTGTGGCGGTACTCACGGGTGCATCAGATATGATTTTGGTGTATTCGTTTACGGATAACCAGATACTGTATAAAATTCAGCTACCCATATCTGCCAGAGCATTTGATTATGATAATGGATTGTTTCACGTGATAGGAGACAGAACCTATTTGTCGATAGACTCTGAAGGAATGATTCATGAAAAGAAAGATTTTCAGGAGCCTAAACTGCTCAACGAGGAAATCTTTATTATTACGGATTTGAAAGTCATTGACGGGCAACCGATTGTCCACGAAAGCAATTCAAATACATATAGTATAACTTCTGATGGATTGCAAGAAATCGATACGTTCTACTATCATTATACAAGAGGCTGCAAAATTCATCCACAATACATTGATGAAAACAGTTTTATATTATATAATGAAACACCTTCTAAAAGTGGGAGCTTTAATGTTTCGATGGGATCCCTAGGACTGGAGGGTAAACTATCTTGTATTGAGTATATTAGTGTCGATGATGATTATACCGCAATAAACATAGAAACGTCACACAATCGTACTGGATGTTTTGTGAAGAGCTATCTGTTAGTGGTTAATTCTAATGGTGAATTGATTAATCTCGTTGAAGTACCCATTAACTTCATTTCATACATACACAAACCATTCCTATTCAATGGCGATGCTTGGTATTATGCATTTTCAGGCCAAGAAGGTATTACTATCTTCAAAATCGGTACGAATACGAACAGAATAGACAGCCCCGATTCTATTATATTGTCAGATGATAATTTTGACGATTCCCTTCTCGAAACTAATAATGGGATTTCTTATGAAGATACAACTATCAATAACCCTACGAGAGGAAATTGGAGAACCATCACGCAGGCATGGTACAATGCACATGAATACTGCGCGATGGAATGGACGCCAATACCAGATAATGTGACCACTACTTGTACTTGGATTAGCGGTTCAGGAGCGGGTTATATCATTACACCTATTACTAATTATTATTACACGGAAATTGGAGTCCCATATAAATGGTATGGGTTTACGGATCATGTGTCTTTTGAGGAATTAGCTTCTGAGGGTAAGTACACAGGGAACCGTATTACTACATCGTCCTGTGGAGGTAGTGCATATCTAAATGTGTCAGATACATACGTTATCGGTGTTGACTGTAGCGGATTTGTATCCAGATGTTTGGAGCTTTCAAGCCATACGGGGACAGGCCAGATTGCATCTTCAAGTGATTTCACAAATTATGGATCTGTAGTAGGAGCGAGTAGCAGTGTTTTTCAAAAAGGGGATGCTCTAAACAAGACGGGCGATCCTGGACATGTGAGGTTATACACTGGACATACTAGCGATGGCCAAATTACCGTATTCGAATCCAGTGGTAGTCCCGATTGGAAAACACATAGCGCTACATATAGAACCAGTGATTTTAGTGGATATAATATTATGCGATACAACAATATGAGAAATATTATTCTGCGGTTAGATGGTGACATCGAGTTGCGCCAAAATGGTTCTATTGTAACTAATGTGACACAAGGCCAACCATTGACGGTGAATTATAGTGTAACTAATGCTGGCAGTGAAACCTGGTCGGGTTATGTTTCTTTATGGATAGAACAATCAGATGGGAACTTTATGTGTATTCAAGAAAATGAATTTACACCTATTTATGCGGGCGGTACGGAATCTTTTACGTTTTCAAATAGCGGGGTTTCATCACCAGTTGGTACCACCAAGTTTTATGTCAGAGTGAGAAACTATAATGCTGGAGGTTATAATCGCGCTTATGATGTTGGTTCTTTGACAAACTCCAATCCATTGGAGTTTCAAATTGTGGGAGGCAGCAGCGGAGGTGGAAACTGTGATTACGATGAACTCTGGACATTGCATAAGGTTGATGTAGGGGAATGGTCTTACAAAACTTCAAGCATCAGTTCGGGAGGCTGTCGCGTCTATAGGGTTGTCTTGTTGTCGTCAAACACTTTTACATTTCAGACTTGCTATCCCGGAGATGCTAATTTTGACACCAAATTGTCTCTTTATGACTCGAATTGTAATTTTATAATGGAAGATGACGATGGTTGTACTGGAAATTTATCTTCTTTAGAATTCACCAATACAGGAGGCAACGCGTTTTATTATCTTAAAATAGAAGGGTTTGGTTCGAATAGCGGCTCATTTACGATAGCCGCCAAGAGGGAGGAGCCTTCAACATCCTATGTCATCAACGCCTCGGCCATTCCTTCGTCGGGCGGCACTGTGGGTGGTGCGGGAACCTATCAGAGTGGAAGTACATGCAACTTGACGGCTTCTCCTAACGCAGGCTATTTTTTCTCTTATTGGAGTAAAAACAACTCTCAGGTGTCCACTAACGCCAACTATAGCTTCACGGTGACAGAGAGCGCTAGTTATGAAGCCCACTTCGGCCTGAACAATTACACCATCACCGCCACGGCAAGTCCTTCGGCGGGTGGCACAGTGAGTGGCGGCGGCACCTACAGCTATGGAAGCAACTGCACACTTACGGCCTCGCCCGCTACCGGCTATAGCTTTGTCCGTTGGACGAGAAACGGTAGTCAAGTATCGACTAATCCAAGCTATAGCTTCACGGTGACTTCGAACGCCAGTTACGTGGCGGAGTTCAGCCAGAACAGCTACACCATATCGGTTTCGTCCATTCCCTCGTCGGGTGGCACAGTAAGCGGTGGCGGCACATACAACTATGGAAGCAACTGCAACTTGACGGCTTCTCCTAACGCAGGCTATTTTTTCTCTTATTGGAGTAAAAACAACTCTCAGGTGTCCACT
>JAEEGG010002440.1_pt1 | contig 47964 bp, 37 predicted proteins | sample 9134161 | NCBI WGS metagenome assembly JAEEGG01 (sample SAMN16246543, study PRJNA631951) | gut metagenome | biome: gut microbiome; feature: rumen; material: CR-attached | host: Bos | place: Iran: Karaj | collected 2018-10
CTTGCCGAATTTGGTGCCGTCGGCCTTGCGGATGAGCGGGCAGGTGAGGGCGAATGCCTCGCCGCCGTCCATCCGGCGGATGAGTTCGGTGCCGGTGGTGATGTTGCCCCACTGGTCGCTGCCGCCGAGCTGGAGAATGCATCCCTTATGCTTCCAGAGCCAGTAGAAGTCGTATCCCTGCATCAGCTGGTAGCTGAATTCCGTGAAGGACATTCCTTCGCTGGATTCGCGGGAGAGGCGCTTCTTGACGGAATCCTTGGCCATCATATAATTGACGGTGATGTGCTTGCCGATGTCGCGGATGAAGTTGATGAATGTGTAATCCTTCATCCAGTCGTAGTTATTGACAAGTTCCGCCTTATTGGGCGCGGCCGAATCGAAATCCAGGAAGCGGGCAAGTTGCGCCTTAAGGCAGGCGACATTGTGATTGAGGGTCGCCTCGTCCAGCAGGTTGCGCTCCGCACTCTTCATCGAAGGGTCGCCGATCATCCCGGTCGCTCCGCCCACGAGGGCGAACGGCTTGTGGCCGCACGCCTGGAAGTGCTTGAGGATCATCACGCTCACCAGGTGCCCGATGTGCAGCGAATCGGCCGTTGGGTCAATCCCGACGTACGCCGCCTGCGGCCCCTCCATAAGCTTCTCCTCCGTCCCGGGCATCATATCCTGGATCATTCCCCTCCACTGGAGTTCCTTCACGAAATTCTTTTCCATATCGATGTTTTCTTCACTAAAAGGCTGCAAATATAGCAAAAATTATTTACTTGTCAGATCGCCCGTGTAGCCGCCGTTGGCGCGGTAGTGCGGTGCGTAGAGCGACTCGATCTCTACGACCGGAGCGGTAAAGACACCCGCCTGGGTCACGTAAAACTCTTCCGTAATGGTCGTATTCTCCTCCGGATAACTGTCGAAATAATACTCCGTCTTGTCCGTGAGAACATTGCGGTAGCCCTGCGGCGAGCAGGAATACCAGCCGTCCACCAGCAGCGGGCGGAGCCACCAGCCGACATGGCCGGAGAGCTGGTTGACCGGACGGAGCGACGCCTCGCGCGGAGCGGTCAGCTTGACGAAGCTGCGGTTCTCCTTGTTCCAGATGGCATACTTGATGACAATGCGGTCGCCCTTGCGGAGAACGGTGCCCGGCACGATCGGCTCCAGTTTGCGGTCTTCCGAGGTCTCACGGAAGAACTGGCGCTCCACCGTGAATCCGTTGCCGGCCGCCTTGATCTCCCTGAACGGTTTGGTGTACGTCGCCTTGTAGATGAGCACCTGCGTCGCAAGCACTTCCGGCGAACCGTCCAGGATGGAACTGATGGCATTGACGAAGGCGGGATCCTCCTCCCACTTCTGCGTCTCTTTCTGGAGCATCAGCCAGAGACGGATGCCGTCGGCGATGACACCCGCGTCGTCGCCGGTCTCGCTCCGGATCGCCGCGTTCTTCTCCATCCCGACCGAGGTCAGCAGGTCGCAGATGAGCGAATGGGCATACGCCTCGCTTTCCAGCAGTCCCCGGAACGGCATCACGGCATTGGGATAATAGTAGCCGCCGTCGGGATGCTTGACGCTGTATTCCACCAGCGACAGGAGATCCGCCACCATCGACTTGTCCATCCGGTTGCGGGTCGACAGTTTCACGCCGAAGGCCTTCGCCAGGGCGATACCCTCCTTAGAGTCGCAGAGGTTGCGGAGCGTCCGGATCCGGCGGGCCTTGCCGAGAATGTAGCCTTCGAGGCCGCGTCCTTCCTTCCTGGAAGGCACCAGATAGGACTTGGTGTCTTTCCTGAACTCGGCGAAATTCTCCTTCTCCTCCTTGTCCGCGGGCTTGTACTCGAACGGCACGGAGGCATACATCGAACGGACATAGAGATACTGTTCGTCACTTACCCAGCCGCACCAGTACGGGTATTCCTCCGAGAACTGGCCCTTGTCGAGGAACTTCACGGACGAGGCCAGGTCCGGAACCTCGAAGCCGCGGTCGCGCAGGAGGGCGAACCGCTCCAGCAGCACCGCGGTAAGGATCCGGCTCGACTTCATTCCCTCGAACCAGGCGAATCCGCCGTCGGAATTGTGGCACGCCATAATTTTCTTCAGAATCTCCTCGCTACCCGCAGGAAGGGCCTTGACGCCGGTCTTGAGCGACTCGGAGATCAACTGCACGTAATAGGTCTCGCTGAGGGAGACGACATCCTTGCCGTCCGGCTCATACTTCGAAGGCAGCGCCTCCTTGACCATATCCATAATCGTGATCTCCCGGTACTCGGCCTCGGAAGCCGCCACGTTGACGAAACGGCTGCGGAGATTGGCCTTCAAGGCCTCCTTGTCTGTGCCATGGAGCCATACGGCGGAATGCGCCTCGGTGAGCGTCTGCTCCGCCTTCTTCATCTCGATGGGGAGGAAAACCGCATCCGAGAATTCCGCATCGCCGTTCCTGGCCACGAAGACGACCTTCACGCCGAGCGTATCGCAGGCGGCCGGCCTGACGTCGAACGTCTCGCTCACGGATCCGCCCCGGGGAACGGTCACTTCCCGCACCAGGCCGCTGACCGGCTCCAGATGCTCGTGATCCGTTCCGGGGTAGACGAACAGGTACAGCTTGCCGGCGAGATCCTGCTCGCTGTTGCTCGACACCGTCGTGGAAAGGGTGTAGGAATCGGTTTCATAAAGATACTTCGGTTCCACGACGGCCACCTTGACGGGTACCGTCACCTTCATTTCCTGCACGACGCTGCCGTTCCGCATATCCTGTCCGTGGGCGTAGACCCCCACGTAGTAAGTCGACAGCTTGTCGGAAGTGGAGAAGGAGAATTCTATGTTGCCGTCCTTGTCGCTCAGGAGGTGAGGCTGGAAGGTCAGGGCGTCGGCGAATACTTCGCGGACGGAGACCTTCGCGGCTTCGGCAGCCTCCTTGGCCGTCGCCTCCGCGGGCTCGGATTCCACCGCTACGGCATCCTCGGCCACGGCACGCTCCAGCATCATCGGAGCCTCCAGAATGGTCGCTCCGGCTGCAGCACCGACCGGCGCCGCCGACTTCTTGACCGTCTTCGCGGACGAATTGTATAGAGCGATTTCATCGTACCGTTCGACCGGGAAATCATCGCCCTCCGCCTCCGGCTTGTATTCCTTCGAGAAACGATAAGGATTGGTGCCGCTGACACTTCCTCCCACCGCATTGACCGACACGGAAGAAATGCTGATATCGGAAGCCGTGACAACCGACCACTGGTTGCGGGCAATGGCGTCCAGGCTCTTGTCCCAGACGGCCGCCAGGGCCTCCACGCCCGGAGCCGCCTTCACGGAGAAGGTGTACTTCGTCGCAGGCGTCGTCTTGTCGAGGAAACGGGAGAAAGAGACCGGCAGATCCAGGGAATGCCGCACTTTGCGGAACACTCGGTCATAGCTGATCTGCTCGCCGTATTTGAAATAGAAAATCTTGATGCGGACGGCATCGGGATAGGATTCCTTGTAATTGAAGGCGATGTCCTCCAGGGTGCCGCCCTTCATCTTGATGAGCTTGGTCTCGAGGACCGTGTAATTGAGTCCGTAGAGCGTGGCGACCGCCCAGGTGGGGCCGTCGTTGCTGCCGAAGCGGACCAAAACGTCCTGCCCCGCTTCCACGAAGCTCTCTCCGGGGATGAATACCCGGCGAACCGGGGCCGTCATCTTCTTCTCGCCCGGTTTCACGAGGAGGAATTTCATCTTGTACGTGGCGTACATATTGTCCCCGTCGTGCTCCTTGGCCGTCGCATCCAGCTGGAGGCGGAAGATACCGGAAGGAATATCCGTGAAATCGAATACCTTCTTGTCGCCGGAAGCGGCGGTACCGCTTTGCAGCGGGGTTTCCTCCCCGTCCCGGAAGAGTTTCCAGTTAATATCGATCGGGAGGACGGCACCCTCATTGTTCTTGGCGGTGAAAATGAATTCAGCCTTGGTGTCGTGGACGACGCTTGTCCCACTCTGGACAGGGGGACGGTAGTAATAGCGGGTCTGGCTCACCTGTGTCTCATCTCCGATGAGGAAAGCCGTGGCGTCTGCCTTGTTGGTAAGCCTGCCGTTTATGCTGAAGGAAGAGGTCACATAGACCGACTTGGAGGCTCCGGCCGTCTCGCCGGTACCGTCCGTTACCGTCACATCGGCGAGATAGCTGCCGGCGTCCTTGGCGAGGAACTTAAAGGAGAATGTCCCGTCCGGAGCGGGCGTCGTCTCGAAGGACATGGCATTCTTTCCGTAGCGGGTCACCTTAGCCCTGACGGTCGCGGAGGTGAGACTGTGGCCCGAGAAGGTCTCAACCCGGCCCTTCACGGTGACGGAGTCGCCGGCGGTGATGAGTTCCTCGGTCTTGTCGAGGGTGACGGTAAAGGTCGGGAGAATGAAATCATCCACGCGGAATGAATCGCCGCCGACATTCTTCTTATTATAAATGACTTCGAGGGAATAATAGCCGTTGCGCTCTCCCCGCTCCAGAAGGAACTCGCCGGAAACGGAGCCGAATTCCGTCGTCGTGAGCGTCTTGGAGGCAATTTCCTTGTCCGAGGCGTTCTTGAGTTTCACCTCCACCTTTTCCCCGGCGGGAAGCGCTTTCACTTCGCTGCGGAGGTCACCTTTGAAGAGAACGGCCTTGAACTGCATCCGGTCATCGGGATTGTAGGCCCCCCTGTCCTTGTAGATATTGCAGAAAATATCATTCGAGAACGAGTCGTCATAGCCCTTCGCCTTCGATCCCGAGAAGGAAACCTCGTGGGAAAGGTGGAGACGCCCCTTCCCGTCCCGATAGGAGGCCCGGAGCGTATAATAGGTATACTTCTGGAGCAGATTGTCCATCTTGGCGGGAATCGGCGTGAAGCCCCGCTGGGTCACGGTTTCCTCCTTCAGGACATCCGAGCCCTTGCTGAGGATCAGCTTGACCGCCTCTACGGGCTCGCCCGTCACGTAGTCTGTCACATAGAAGCGGGCCGCATCGGCATCCCGGCGCACCGCAAGCGAAAGCGTGTACGAGTTGTAATTATAGATGGTGGACATATCCCCCGACTTCATCTCGAAACGGTACCTGCCGTCGTCCAGCACCGGGACGGCAATGTGCTCCTTGTCGACGAGGTAGAAGCGGTTCGCCTTGTTGGTAACATTCCAGGTACGGAGTTCCTTTCCGATCTCTCCGTTTTCCTTGTATTCATACAGCTTCAGGGTCGCCTTCTCGGTATTGCGGAAATAGAGGACGACGGTATCGTTGCGCACCGTCATTCCGATCCGCTCGGCCGTGAGGGTCTTCGACAGGGATTCAACCCCGCTGAGGGAAGAGACGAGCTTTTTCTCGTCGCCCGTATAGCCGTTTTTCTCTTTCTGATAGGCCTTGCAGTCGGCATAGAGCTCCTTATAGGCCTCCTCGGGGGCCTTGTTCTTCTCCAGCGAGTCGAAACGGGCCTCGAGCAGGTCTTCCCGCGGGAACAGGACGAGCGCTTTCCCCTTATACTTGGGCAGCATCGCCCGCATCGCCTTCAGGCGGTCGTCCGTATACCTGTGGCGGCCGGCCACGTAATATTCCAGCCGTCCCGCGCCGGGATACGCATCCTTCAGGTATTCCTTCAGGATCTTGTAGGCGTCATTGTTCTCGATATTCTCCGAATAATAACTCTTCGTCGTCACCAGATGCCACAGGAGATACTCGTAGTCGTTGGTGATGAACTGCCGGTAGGAGGATTCGATCGAAGAAAGACTCTGCTTCCAGAGGAAGGGATTGCGCGTCTTCTGGAGGGCGACGGCATTTTCCTTCACAAGCGCCAGCTGGGAATATGTGCCCTTCCCGCCGTACTCCTCGCCCCAGTTGTAGGTGACGAGCGGATCGTTGAATTCGGCCACCTCCCTGGCGAAATTGTTCTTGAGACTGTCCAGCGTCTTCCAGTTGACCTGGCGGCCCCGCTCGACGCAGAGCCGGGCGGCGTCGTAGAAGTCGACCGGGAGATGCTGCCTGACGGCTTCGGCCTTGATGCCGTTGAGAATCTCGAGCATCTTTCTGGGACGGTCGTCCGACACGGCCTTTTCATATTCGCGCCACTGAGCGCTCAGCACATGACCGTTTTCATCGCCCTTGGGTGAAACGGATCCCCCGCTCTGGCGGGCATAGAGCAGGGCGGCAACGGCCGAAAGGACCGCTGCGACGGCAATGGGGATGTAAATTTTCATAACGCGGATGGTTTTCTAAAAAAGTCCGAGGGCTTCACTTACAACAAACGTGCTACCGCCGACAAAAATGAGCGGCGGGACGGGTTTTGTCGCGGAAGCGCTGCGGTTGGTCTGTTCTCCGAGCGTCTGGGCCAGGGTGATGGCCATCTGCACGGCGGCGCGGACGGAGTCGGCGATGTAGGCGCGGTCGGCGCTCAGCCCCTCCGAGAGGCGGAATTCCGTCCACCGGGCAAGGATCTCCGCGGCGGGGAGGGCGCGGGGCGTGTCGGGGGCGGCGAAGATAAAGGTCGCATCCCGGGGCATCAGCGGCAGGATGGACGCGAGGTCCTTGTCCGCCATCACCCCGTAGACAAGGATGAGGGAAGAATACTTTCCGTCGGCGAGCATGGACTCCAGAGCGGAGTAATTCTCCTTCAGCGCAGGCGGATTGTGGCCGATGTCGGCGATGACGGGCGGCATCTGGGAGAGCTGCTCCCAGCGCCCCCGGAAACCGGTGCGGGCGGCCGTATGGATGATGCCGTCGACGACGGCTTCGGTATCCTGCAGACCTTCGTAAATAGGAATGTCCCGGAGAATGTCCAGCGCGGCGAGCACCGTGCGGAGATTCTTTTCCTGATAGGGGCCGCGGAGATCCATCTTGCGGAGCATCTCGCCGTGACGGGGCCAGAGGGAAGGCCTCTCCGCCTCGGCGTAATGCAGCGGACAGAACATCAGGGCGGTATCGTCGAAGGCGGCGGCCGCTTCCGGCGTGCTCTCCCCCACCAGGGCGGGGGTATCCTGCTTGAAGATGCCGGCTTTCTCGTGGGCGATCTCCCCGATCGTATGGCCGAGGAGGTCGCAGTGGTCGAGGCCGACATTGGTGACGACGGCGAGGTCGGGCTCCAGGACATTGGTGCTGTCGAGCCGGCCGCCGAGCCCCGTCTCGATCACGGCGACGTCGACGTGGGAATCGGCGAACCACTTGAAACAGAGACCCGTGGTAATTTCGAAGAAAGACAGGCGCTGCTTGATGAAATAGGGTTTCCACTCCGTGAGGAAGGCGAATACATATTCTTTCGGTATCATCTCCCCGTCGATGCGGATGCGCTCCCGGAAATCACGGAGATGCGGCGAGGTGAAAAGGCCGGTGCGGAGCCCCGTCGCCCCGAGGGCGGAAGCGAGCATCGACGAGACCGAGCCCTTGCCGTTGGTCCCCGCAACGTGGATGCTGCTGAAACGGCGTTCGGGATGGCCGAGCGCCTCGCAGAAGGCCTCCATCGCCTCCAGCCCGGGCTTGTACGCCCCCGTCTTGAACCCGTCCCGCTGCACGGAAGGGAACAGCGTGAATATTTCCTCTACCAATGCGCCGTACGCGCTCTCCTTAAAATCCATATCAATTCCCGTTATATCTACAAAAATAATCATTTTTTTGGTTATATTTGCGAATAGATGAATTGTTACGGCATTAAGCACCAACTTTTATAAAATATGAGAGTAAAGAATCTTGTTTTCATATTTCCCTTTTTTTTCGCCGGCTCCTTAATCTGCTCCTGTTCTCACGCGGAAAACTATTCCACCGATTGTTCCGATGATGTTGAAGTAGCCACGACACATGTGGATATAATCCCTGTCGAAGACGCCATTGAGCGTTTGAACCAATTCCTGTCCGAAGTGGACCTAACGAAAACAAAAAGCGGAAATGAAAGGACAATTTCGTCTATTGAAACGCATTTCAGCGATTTTGTCTTGACTAAATCCGGAGAGCAGATGCCTGATGCTTATCTTATTAACTTCAATAATGACGATGGTTTCGCCATTCTCGGGGCCAACACTTCGATAACACCGATTATCGCTGCTGTTGAAACCGGAAATACAAGTTGGAACAAAGTCCTTATACCCGTAAATAAAATGCCTGTCGACGGCACTGATACAGATAATGACGAAGAGGAGGAAGAAGATCTCTCATATATGGAGGCATTGGGACCGGGATTGGAATCAGACCAGATTCTGTCCCTCTGTGTCAGCAGCGCATTATACACAAAATCTGGAGAGGAAAGAAGTGGAGCAAGCAGCGGCAGCGGAACAAGTGCTACACCCTCGAAGATAGAAGTTCTGCCCCTGCTTACAAAAGACTTATTTTTCGATCAAAATGTAACTTACTGTCACAAAAGTTATAATCGGATCGTTACCAACGGATGCGCGTCAACAGCTCTCTCAATGATTCTTGCCTACAAAAAATACCCTCAATTGACTGTTGATCATGAACTCCTTGATTATAGCCAATGCGGAAACCGCGATGGTTTGGGAATCCATTATGAATTTTATGATGATGAGTTTTATTTAAACCTTAATGACTACTTCAAAAATAGTGACTTCTTCCCTACAATGTTATCCACCGATGATATGCAGAAATTACTATTAGCGGTCGACAACAAAGTCATAAAAAAACATGGGATTCCTACAATACATGGTTTTTCGTTGTATTTCAGAACACGCTTTAAACTTACTTCTTCCGTTTTTTATTGTATTTACAACATAGTTAAGAGTTGGGACGGAACAGGAGCGACACCCGATGCCGTAAAAAACGGGATGAAAAAACTTGGCTTTATCAGCATTTCTAAAGAATCACGGACCCATTTGACGGATAGCCACATAAAGACGATAACTGAGATGCTTAACAAAAAAAATCCTGTTCTTATATGTGGCTGGTCTCTTTTCGAATTAAGTAAAAGCCATTATTGGATTATTGACGGTATTCGAAGTGATCCAACTGAGACTCTGATACATTGCGTCTGGGGTCACGGCAATGCTAACATTGGATGGTACGCCTCTGATTGTATTAGCAGCGACATCACCCCTGTTACGACAAAATCATCGGGAAATAACAAGTGGCAAAACTTCGTTGTTTTTTCATACGATATTGATACAATAACCCCATCTCTTCACATTAACGACTTCTACGATAAACATCGTGTATATTACAACTAAAGAAAAGTCCAATATGATTAACAGGAAAACACGTATTGCTCTTTTTGCGTCAACACTTTTAATGGCCCTTATTTCTTGCCAAGAAGATAATAACTACTTCGAGACATCTTATCAGGCATTCTTTCAAGTCTCAAGTTTTAGTGTCTTTAATATGACTGTTTATCTTGATGATTGCATCACGAGTGAGGAATTCGATGCCGCAAGCAGAGTTTTCTACAATGAAGCGGACACTTCGTTATCTTTCAAACTCAGGCGACCGACGAATGCTCATCCCGAGCGGGGAATAATTGCCGCAATTGACTGGCGTATTACCAGTATTAACGTGACCACGCTGGAAGATTTTGACAAAGACCATCCTGCCGGATCATCGATGAATGATATCGTGTCCTTTGAGTACGAATATAAGAATCAAAGATTTTCCATCCCGCTGTCTGAGATTAAATTTGGTTCTGTTATGCTCGTTGATTTCTATCCTGCTGCTACTGATTGGCGCTTGCCCATATTAAGACTCAATCACGAAGGTATGCAGATGCCCCGAATCGATGTGCGCATCGAGGATGCCTTCGGGAGAACCCTTACGGCACAAAGCAAACAATCAGACTAACAATGACATTGAGGTAAATGGAATTGCTCCGGCGGAAATTCATCATTGACGGGCAGCAGATGGCGGTGACCCCGTACAGGATGCTGCAGGACTGCACCCGGGAAGGATTTCCCGAGGGGGAAAGTGACGCGGAGGAAGGACAGGCGGTCGACGAGACGCTGGACCTGTTTCCCTCCAATTACAAATTTGACAGCGCGAAGATCGGAGACTATCTGGCCCTGACCGCCGCCCGCGCCGGTTTTCGCCGGAGCGTCCCGCCGGTTTTCGCCGCCTCGTTCACGGCGGGGAGGGTCGCCCGGGCGCTGATCGACACCCTCTGGATGAGCGGCCGTTTCACCCTCGAGGATCTCTCGCTGAGGGCCGAGTGGAAGTGGGATTCCCGGCCCGTCGGCCATCTCGCCGCCCTCTACCACAGCATCGAATCCGCCACCTCCTATATCGACGCGCTGGGCATTTTCCTGAAGGACTACGCCTTCTCCGACACGCCCGGCGAGCGCTGCACCGTCGCCTTCCGGGCCGTGGATGCGGAGGAGAGCAAGCCCCGGCTCGGCAAGAAACGCCTCTGTCCGGCCGCGCTGCAGGACTCCCCCGGCGACAAACTCGTTTACATTCCTTTCGACCCCTGCGACTTCCGTCTCGGCGGATCGGTCCTTTCCGAGGAGACGGACGCCCGTTCGTCCCTCGCCCCGGAGATCAATGACGCCGACTACTTCATAGACTGCTACGAGGTGGTCCGCGAACTGGTCGAAGACGGGATCGTGAAGGCGGGCGCCACCGTTTCGGACGGCGGTCTCCTTACCGCCCTCAAGGGGATGTGCCGCGACGGGCTCGGCGCCGCCGTCGACATTACGGCCATCCGCGACGCCTATGGCGAACTGCCCGTCCGGATCCTCTTCGCAGAAGTGCCCGGCGTCATCCTCCAGGTCGCCGACGCCGATTTCGACTATGTCGATGCTGAGCTGCTGCTTCAGGACATCGCCTATTTCCCCCTCGGCGCCCCCGTCCGGGACGCCGACGGACATATATCCGTCAATTATGATGCAAAAAGCGGAGTCGCCGGCATCCTGCAGTCGCTGCTGTCGGGCCAGGCCTCCGAAGGAGAAGACTGACATGAGCCCCAGACCCAAAAAGAAACTTCCCAAGATTTTCGTGCTGGACACCAACGTCATCCTGCACGACCACCGTGCCATCCAGCAGTTCAAGGACAACGACATCGTCATTCCGATCGCCGTCGTCGAAGAGCTCGACAAGTTCAAGAAAGGCAACGACGCACTGAGCTTCAACGCCCGCGGATTCATGCGGGAGATCAACCTTCTCACCGAAGGGCGTCCCTTCGGCGTGGACGGCGTCCCCCTCGGCAAAGGCCAGGGCAACATCAAGATCGAGCCGAGCCACCCATTTCCCCCGGAACTGAAAGAACTCTTCATCGACGACATCCCCGACCACCGGATCCTCGCGACGGCCATCTGGGTGCGGGACAACCACCCTGGACGCTTCACCGCCCTCGTTACCAAGGACATCAACCTCCGGCTCAAGGCGAAGGCCGCCGGGATGGAGGCGCAGGATTATCTGACCGACCGCGTGGAGGACGAGAAACTGGATATCGTCTCGCAGGAAGTGGAGACCCTCGATTCCATTCCGGAAAATCTCCTGCAGAAACTGGAATTCGGCCAGGACAACAGCTTCGACCCCGTCAAGGCCGGTCTCGGCACCCCGAAGCCCAACCAGCTCTATAAATTCAAGCGGAAAGGATACGACACCACCATCACGGCCCGCTACGACGCCTATTCCAAGGTCATCCGCTTTGTGCGCAGCCACGAGGCATACGGCATCCGTCCGCGCAACGACGAGCAGAAATTCGCCCTCGACGCCTGCCTCAACCCCCGGATCCAGCTGGTCTCGCTGACCGGCGGCGCGGGAACGGGCAAGACCCTTATCGCCCTTGCCTCCGCCCTGGAGCAGGAGAAGGATTTCGACCAGATCATCCTCACCCGGCCGACCGTCACGCTCGGCAACCAGGACATCGGCTTCCTCCCCGGCGACCAGAAATCGAAAATGTCGCCCTTCGTGCAGCCGCTGATGGACAACCTCGAAGTCATCAAGCGGATGTTCAAGCCCGGCAGCAAGCAGGCCCTCAAGATCGAGGGTTTCCTCAAGGACGAGAAGCTCCTCATCTCCCCGCTCGCCTACATCCGCGGCCGGAGTCTCGGCAAAGTGTTCTTCATCATCGACGAGGCGCAGAACCTCACCCCGCACGAGATCAAGACCATCATTACCCGGGCCGGAGAGGGTACCAAACTGGTCTTTACGGGCGATATCTTCCAGATCGACCAGCCCTATCTCGACCAGTGGTCCAACGGTCTCGCGCACCTCTGCGAGAAGATGGACGGACAGCCGCTGTACCAGCATATCTTCCTCCGGAAAGGCGAGCGCAGCACCCTTAGCGACCTCGCTGCGAAATTATTATGATATTTGTAAAAAAATTCGTAAATTCGCACCGCATTTCATTGAATAATTTATTTTTTTAACATTTTCAATAATTTATGAACGACATCAAGAAACGTGTCTATCGCTTCGGTGGCAAGACTGCCGAAGGCGATGGCAAAATGCGCGAACTCCTCGGCGGCAAGGGTGCCAACCTCGCTGAGATGAGTCTCCTCGGAATGCCGGTCCCCGCCGGATTCACCATCACCACCGAGTGCTGCACCGAGTATTACGCCCTCGGCGGCGGATACACCCAGCAGCTCAAGGATGACGTGGCCGAAGCCCTCAAGGCGACCGAGGCCATCATGGGCAAGAAATTCGGTGATGAGAAGGATCCCCTCCTCGTGAGCTGCCGCTCCGGCGCCCGGAGCTCGATGCCCGGTATGATGGATACCATCCTCAATATCGGCCTCTGCTCCAAGACCATCCCCGGCATGATCGAGAAGACCGGCAACCCCCGCTTCGTATATGACGCCTACCGCCGTCTCATCATGATGTATTCCGACGTCGTGATGGAGAAGGCCGAAGGCATCGAGCCCGAGGACGGCCAGGGTATCCGCCAGCAGCTCGACCGTATGATGCAGGAACTCAAGGACAAGAAGGGTTACAAGAACGACACCGAGATCACCGCGGAAGAGCTCCGCGACCTCGCCGAGGCCTTCAAGGTCCGCATCAAGGAAGTGCTCGGCGTGGAATTCCCCGACGACGCCCAGGCCCAGCTCTGGGGCTCCATCGGCGGCGTTTTCAAGTCCTGGAACGGCAAACGCGCCATCCGCTACCGCCAGATCGAGCACATTCCCGATGACTGGGGCACGGCCGTGAACGTCCAGTCCATGGTGTTCGGCAACATGGGAGAAACCTCCGCGACGGGTGTCGCCTTCTCCCGCAACCCTGCCAACGGTGACAACAAATTCTACGGAGAATGGCTCATCAACGCCCAGGGCGAGGATGTGGTTGCGGGTATCCGCACCCCGAACCCCCTGAACGAGGCCACCAAGAGCGAGAAGAACAAGAACCTCGCTTCCCTTGAGACCGCCATGCCCGAGGTTTACAAGGAGCTCGACGGCATCCGCAGCCGCCTCGAGGAGCACTTCCACGATATGCAGGACATCGAGTTCACCATTCAGGAGGGTCACCTCTGGATGCTCCAGTGCCGTATCGGCAAGCGTACCGGCCTGGCTGCCCTGCAGATGGCCTGCGACATGCTCGATGAAGGCATGATCGACGAGAAGACCGCCATTGGGCGCGTCTCCCCCGCCCAGCTCGACGAAGTCCTCCACCCGATCCTCGACCCCGCTTCCGAGAAGAAGAGCACCGCGGTCGCCCAGGGTCTTCCCGCCTCTCCGGGCGGCGCCGTGGGACAGATTGTCTTCACCAGTGAGGACGCCATCGCCTGCCAGAAAGCCGGCAAGCCCAGCATCCTCGTCCGTGAGGAGACCTCTCCTGAGGACATCGACGGTATGCACGCTTCGGTGGGTATCCTCACCGAACGCGGCGGCATGACCTCCCACGCAGCCCTCGTGGCCCGCGGCTGGGGCAAGTGCTGCATCGTCGGCTGCGACGCGATGAAGATCAACTTCAAGGACAAGACCGTCACCTTCGCCGGCGTCGGCAAAGCCTTCAAAGAGGGCGATGTCATCAGCCTCAACGGTGCCAAGGGCCTCGTCTATGACGGTGCCATCGAGACGATGGACGCCTCCGAGAACCCGCTCTTCACCAAATTCATGAACCTCTGCGACAAGTATCGCAAGCTCGGTGTCCGCACCAACGCCGATACGCCGGAGGATGCCGCCCGCGCCCTCAAGTTCGGTGCCGAAGGCATCGGCCTCTTCCGTATCGAGCATATGTTCTACGGACGCAACAGCGAGACTCCGCTCTCCAAGCTCCGCAAGATGATCCTCTGCGACACCAACGAAGAGCGCAAGGCCGCCCTCGCCGAGCTCGAGCCGTATATGAAGGCCGCCGTCAAGGAGACCCTCCGCGTCATGGACGGCAAGCCGGTCGTGTTCCGCCTCCTGGATCCGCCGCTCCACGAGTTCGTCCCGAAGAGCGAGGACAAGAAGCAGGAAATCGCCAAGGATCTCGGTGTTTCCGTCAAGGAGATCGAGAAGAGGGGTGAAGCCCTCCACGAGGTCAACCCGATGATGGGTCACCGCGGCGTCCGTCTCCACGTGAGCTTCCCGCTCATCGCCGAGACCCAGTACCGCGCCATCTTCACCGCCACCGCCGAACTCCAGAAAGAAGGCCTGCACCCGCATCCGGAGATCATGATCCCTGTGACCATCTCCGCCCGCGAGCTCAGCTTCCAGAAAGCGATCTGCGAGAAGATCAAAGCCGAGGTGGAAGGCGCTACCCGCGAGTACATCCACTACCAGTTCGGTACGATGATCGAGATCCCGCGCGCCGCGCTGACCGCCGACCGGATGGCTCGTGCCGCCGAATTCTTCTCCTTCGGTACCAACGACCTCACCCAGATGACCTTCGGCTTCAGCCGCGACGACATCGGCACCTTCATGGGTGACTATCTGGGCAACAAGATCCTCGATTCGGATCCGTTCCAGACCATCGACACCAAGGCCGTCGGCCAGCTGGTGAAGATCGGCGTGGAGAGCGGACGGACCACCCGCCCCAACCTCACCTGCGGCATCTGCGGTGAGCACGGCGGCGACCCCGCTTCGATCAAGTTCTTCAACGGTATCGGCATCAACTACGTGTCCTGCTCGCCGTTCCGCGTGCCCATCGCACGCCTCTCGGCCGCCCAGGCCGCGATCGACGCCGAGTAAAAGGCATCCGCAAAAGAAAGGGGCTAAGCGCGTGCTTAGCCCCTTTTTTTATCCTACGATTCCCAGCCGTCAAAAACTTCGGGACCGTAGACATTGTCCTCGGACGGATCGTGGAGCGGATCCCAGAGCTGGGCGAAGAACGGATTGCGCCGCGCCTCGGCATCCCAGTTCCAGGGACGGGCGTCCTGCTCCCGGGCATACGGATACGGGAAGCATTCCGGGCACCAGTGGCCGCCGAGCAGCACCTGGCGAGGCGAGGCCTCGAAACGGTGCCCCTCCGCGCACTCCCACTGGAGCGGGCTGTCCCAGTCGCCCCGTTCCATCGAAGCGGACAGGCACTTCCCTCCCCGGAAAGCGGCGGCTTTCCGCATATCCTCCAGCGTAAAATCGGCCATCGGCCTGGACTCGTCGTAACCGTGATCCAGCAGGACCGCCTCTGCGGAAGGCGGAGTAAGGTCCATATCCTTCCAGTCCGGGATCGCGTCGTAAGCCTCCCGGGAACCATAATAGGCCGAGATCCGGAGACGTTCGTTCTTGCGGATCCAGGTCTGGGTGCCGTGTACGGGGTAATTCGCCATAAACCACATCGCCAGCCGGACCAGATGCGGGAACGCCTTTGCCGCCTTTGTCGCGCGGGCGAGCTTGATGGCGAAGGGTACGTCCGCGCTGCGGGCCATCCGGTCGAAATATTCGCGGACGGGAAGATTCTCCCGGAAATGCAGAATCTCCTCCAGGCGGTCGCCGTCGATGTACCACATTCCGTGGAAATTACGGGTGGTGAACCACCGGGACCGGAAAATCTTCTCCGGACGCGGGCAGCCGATCGCCTCCAGCAGCAGGCATTCGAACTCGTAATTGCTGATCCTGTATTCGGGTCCGCTGCCGATGTTGTAGAAGCGGTTCCAGAACGAATCCGGCACCTCCGGACGGCAGACCCTTTCCAGCAGGCGGCCGCTGTCCTCCACCGTCGCCCACTCCAGCACGCCCCGGACGGGCACGTGGAACATGATCGGATCGAAATTCTTCAGGATCGCCGGGTACAGGATTCCGCTCTGGCGGAGACTGACCCAGCGGCGGATGCGGCTGTCGCTGAGGATCCGTTCGGCCATCACTTTGGTGATGCCGTAATGGTCGTACGCCGATACGCAGATCGGATCGCCCGTACGGCCCCAGTGCAGCGGCTCCCGGCGGTCGCCCATTTCGGCCACCGACCCGATATAGACCACCTTGGGCTGGCGGTCACCCTGGGCGATGACGGCGTCGCGGATGTTGCGGGCCGCCCCGATGTTGGTCTCCCGGGTCAGGCGCGGCTGATAATCCGCCTTGGGACTCACCATCCCGCCGACATGGAGGACGATGTCGCTGCCCGTGACGCCCTTGAGGACGTCTTCATAGCGGCGAAGATCGCCCCAGATTACTTCGATCCTGTCCAGATAAGGTTTCAGTCGCCGGCGACTCACCTTGTCGGGCAACGCAAGTACACGCACCCGGTATCCATATTCTTCACTATGGGAAAGCAATTCCCGAAGGCCGGCGGAGCCCATCGTCCCCGCACCGCCTGTCAGAAAAACCGTGATCATATACAGTTTAATTATTGGGAGAGCCCTTTCCTGGTCCGCTGGAAGGAAATGACAAGGTAGGTATCCGAAGACCACACCTCCGGAGAGAATCTGCTCCTGAGGCCGAGTTCCGACGAATTGGCGGAAAGGACCTCGTAGTCAAATGCATCGATCCTCAACATACGTGTCTCCGAATTGTACGAGAAGGGCTTGGGGGCCGCACCGCCGCCAAGTTCCGGAATGGTCGTGTCGTGGATGATGACCGTCCCGTTCTTCTTGAATTCCCAATACTGCTCGCCCGTTCCCACGGTGATCGTCTCCCCGGCACCGATCTCAGAAATGGTCTTGACGTACCAGATTCCCTTGAAAGGGTCTTTGGCCGTACCGGAATGTTTGGTGCAGGATGCGGTCACCAGCAGGGTCAGGGCCGCAACCGCCAGGAAAGAAAGCAACTTTTTCATGCTAGTACTCGATCTTGTCGGGATTCTCTTCCCAGGCGCGGAAGGCGGCGAGGGCTTCTTCCCGCAGAAACTGCATCATCGGAATACGGCGGGCGCCGTACGGCTTCGCGATCTCTTCGTAGATGAAATCGTCTCCGAAGTTGATGGCGTCGGCGTCCTTCTTCGTGTTGCCGTAGTAAATCTTGCTGATGCCGGCCCAGTAGATGGCGCTCAGGCACATCGGGCAGGGCTCGCAGGAGGTATAGACGACGCATCCGTCCAGCTGGAAGGTGCCCAGCCTGCTGCAGGCGGCGCGGATAGCGGTCACCTCGGCGTGGGCGGTGGGGTCATTGTTGGCCGTGACGCGGTTGACGCCTTCGGCGATGATTTCACCGTCCTTGACAATGACGGCGCCGAAAGGTCCGCCGCCGTTCTTTACATTCTCGATGGACAGTTCCACCGCACGGCGCATGAAGCGGATATCTTCGGAGGTAGGGTTGTATTTTTCCATAATTTATTCGTGTTTTGCGAAGCGCTCGGCGGCGAGGGCCTCGTATTTCGTGCCGGGACGGCCGTAATTGGCATAGGGCCAGATGGAAATGCCGCCGCGGGGGGTAAAGAGCCCGGTCACCTCGATATATTTCGGGTCCATCAGTTTGATGAGGTCCTTCATAATGGTGTTGACGCAGTCCTCGTGGAAGTCGCCGTGGCTGCGGAAGCTGAACAGATAGAGCTTGAGGCTCTTGGATTCCACCATCTTGACGTCGGGGATGTAGCTGATGCGGATCTCGGCGAAGTCCGGCTGTCCGGTGATGGGGCAGAGCGAGGTGAATTCCGGGCAGTTGAAACGCACCCAGTAGTCGTTCTCGGGATGCTTGTTTACAAATGTTTCCAGCACGCCCGGGTCGTAATCCTGACTGTAGGCCGTCTTGCGGCCCAGGGCCTTCAGGCCTTCTTCGCCGCGGTTCATTCTCCGGCCTCCTTCAGGCGTTCGGCGTTCTCGGCGACCTGCAGTTGGTCGATGCACTCCTGGATATCGCCGTCCATGAAGACGGGCAGGTTGTACATCGTCCAGTTGATGCGGTGGTCGGTCACGCGGGACTGGGGATAATTGTATGTGCGGATCTTGGCGCTTCGGTCGCCGGTCGAGACCATCGTCTTGCGCTTGGCGGCGATGCCGTCGAGGTACTTCTGATGCTCGCGGTTATACAGGCGGGTGCGGAGTTCTTCCATCGCCCGGTCGAGGTTCTTGAGCTGGGAGCGCTCTTCCTGGCACTGCACCACGATGCCCGAAGGGATGTGGGTCAGACGCACGGCGCTGTAGGTCGTGTTGACGCCCTGTCCGCCGGGGCCGGACGCGCAGAAGAGGTCTTTGCGGATGTCGGCCGGATTGAGTTCGATGTCGAATTCGCCCGCTTCGGGGAATACCGCCACGGAGGCCGCGGAAGTCTGGATACGGCCCTGCGCCTCAGTCTGCGGCACACGCTGGACGCGGTGCACGCCGGACTCGTACTTCATCACGCCGTACACCCCGTCGCTGTTGCTGGAGAGTTTGAAAACCACCTGCTTGAAGCCGCCGGAGGTACCGGGCGCCTGGTCGGTGACCTCGAGTTTCCAGCCGCGCCTTTCGGCGAATTTGGAATACATCCGGAACAGGTCGCCGGCGAAGATCGCCGCCTCGTCGCCGCCGGTGCCGCCGCGGATCTCGACCATCGCGTTCTTGCCGTCGTCGGGATCGGCCGGGATCAGCAGGATCTTGATCTGCTGCTCCATTTCGGGAAGCTTCGGCTCAATCTCCTGGATCTCATCGCGGGCCATCTCGCGGAGGTCGTCATCCTTCTCGTTCATCAGGATGTCCTTGGCCTGGGCGAGTTCGTCGGTGAGCCGCTTGTATTCGAGGCCCGCCTTAATGATCGGCTCCAGTTCCTTGTAATCCTTGTTGAGCTGGACGAATTTCTTCATGTCCGCGATCACCTCGGGATCGGCGAGCTGGGCCTCCAGGGCCTTGTATTTGTCCTGCAGACTCAGGACTTTTTCCAAAAGTGTGTTATCTGCCATACATTAAATCTTTTTCAGGTAGCAGCGGCGGCGCATGTGGAGTTCGCTGGCGTAACGCGACCAGACATTGAGGGCGGCGCCGTTGGTCTCGATCTGGGGGTTGCTGAAGGCCCAGCGGGTGCCGTTGGCCACATAGCGGTCGCCCAGAAGGGTGTGGAGGATGGCGGAAATGCCGGTATTCTGCCACCTGGGGACGGCGCCGTTGATCAGCATGTCCACTTTCTCGTAGTTTTTCATCGCACGCAGGAGGTGCCACCAGCCGAAGGGGAAGAGGTGCCCCTTCGCCTTCTTGAGCGCCTCGGAAATGTCGGGGACGGAGATGCCGAAAGCCGCCAGGTTGTTGTCGGAATCCAGGACGACGATGCAGGTCTCGTGCTTGAGGAAGGGCAGGAAGGCCTCCTTCTCCTCTTCGATCTCTTCCTCTGTGAACGGCACGAAATTGTGAACCGCGCCGAGGAAACTCTCGTTGTACGCCCGGAAGAATTCCTTCACCTTTTCGGGATCCTTCTTCAAGTCCTCGATGTTGCCCTCGTGAAGGCCGTATCGCTGGATCAGCGCGGCGCTCACGCGGCGGAGTTTGTCGGTCGCGCCCTCGTACGCGGGAACTTTCAGTTCGATCCAGTCGCACTCTTTCTCGTAGCCGAGCGCCTCCACCAGTTTCGGGTAATAAGGGAAATTATAGAGGACATTGAAGACCGGCGTATGCTCGAAACCTTCGACAAGCATACCCTGCTTGCCGAGCGTGTTGTAGTAGAGCGGGCCGTGGATCTCGTCCATCCCCTGCTCTTTGGCCCAGGCCTCCGCGGTGGAGAGCAGAAGGGCCGCCACATCGGGATCGTCGATGGTGTCGAACCAGCCGAAACGGGCCCTGTGGCACTTGTAGAGCTCATTGTAACGGGGATTGATCATCCCGCTGACGCGGCCGACGAAGTTTCCTTTTTCGTCATATGCCAGCCAGAGTTTGTGGGAGCAGTATTTGAGCGAGGCGCAGGAGGTGAGGGACTTGATCTGATCTCCGCGCAGGGCCGGAACCCACTGGGGGCAGTCCTTGTAAAGTTTATCGGGGAAAGCGATAAACTTCCGGAGATCCCTGCGGGTGGTTACTTCTTTTATCGTATATTTTGACATAGTCTGCAAAGATAATCATTTTTCCCGAGATTTGCATTCCTCCCAGAGGGCGTCCATCTCGGCAAGGGTAAGGTCGGTGAGGTTGCGGCCCTCCCGGATGGTATGATCCTCCAGATAGGTGAAGCGGCGGCGGAACTTGGCGCAGGTGCGCGAAAGGGCCACCTCGGGATCGATATCGTAAAGCCGGGCCGCGTTGATGACGGCGAAAAGCAGGTCTCCGAGTTCGCCCTCGGCCTTGTCGCGGTCGCCCGCACGCATTTCCGTCTCCAACTCGCCCAGCTCTTCGCGGACCTTGTCCCAGACCTGGGCTTTGTCCTCCCAGTCGAAGCCGACGTCCCGGGCCTTGCGCTGCATCTGCATCGCCTTGAGCATCGAAGGGGCCGATTCCGGCACGCCGTCCAGGATATGCCGGCCGCCACCCTCCTGTCGCTTGCGGAGTTCCCAGCGCTCCGAGACCGTCTTCGCGTCGATCTTGCCGGCGCCTTCCCCGAAAACGTGAGGATGGCGGAAGATCATCTTCTCGCATTCCTTCCGGGCGATGTCGGCGATATCGTACTTGCCTTCCTCCTCTGCGATCTTCGCATAGAATACAATATGAAGGAGCATGTCGCCAAGCTCCTTGGAGAGGTCGGCGTCGTTTTTCTCCAGCACGGCGTCACTGAGTTCATACACCTCCTCCAGGGTCAGGGGGCGGAGGGTGTCGATGGTCTGGGCGCCGTTCCAAGGGCATTCCGCCCGGAGGCGGTCCATAATGTCGAGCAGGCGCCCGAACTCTTTCAATTTCTCTTCTTTTGTATGTTCCATATCACAAAAATACAAAATAAATCCTATATTTGCGGTCAATATGAAAGAATTGCATTTTGTTTCCGCCGACGAGGCCGTAAAGGGCATAAAAAGCGGCGACCATATCCATCTGAGCAGTGTCGCCAGCGTGCCGCACATTCTCATCGAAGCCCTCTGCCGGAGGGCGGACGCGGGCGAAGTGGAGGACCTCCATTTCCATCATTTCCACACCGAAGGGCCCGCCCCTTACAGCGAGGAGCGCTACAAGGGCGTCTTCTTCGACCAGGGATTCTTCGTAGGCCCCAATGTACGCGCCAACGTCAACGCGGGCTATGCGGATTACCTCCCGGTCCACCTCGGAGAGTCGCAGAAACTCTACCGCAGCGGCGCCATCAGACTGGGCGCCGCGCTGGTGCAGGTCTCCCTTCCCGACGAGAACGGGATGGTGTCGCTCGGCACCTCGGTGGACTGCTCGCTGGCCGCCGTCGAGACCGCCCGCCTCAGAGTGGCCGTCGTCAACCGGAACGTCCCCTTCGCCTATGGCGACCTCGTATCCATCGACAGTTTCGATTACCTGGTGGAAGACAATACCCCTCTGGTTACCAAGGACTTTGCCGAACCCACGCCGACCGAAATGCTGATCGGACGCAACTGCGCGGAACTCGTCCCGGACGGGGCCTGCATCCAGATGGGCATCGGCGCCCTTCCGAACGCCCTCGCCGCCCAGCTCACCTCCCACAAAAACCTCGGCGTCCACACCGAGATGTTCGCCGACGGCATCCTCCGCCTCATCAAAAAGGGTGTAGTGAACGGCGCCGCCAAGGAAATCGACCGCGGCAAGGTCGTCGCCTCCTTCCTCCTCGGCTCCGACGACGTCTACAATTTCATCGACCACAATCCCGACGTCCTGATGAAGGACATCAAATACACCAACGACCCCTGGATCATCTCCCGCCTTTCGAACATGATGGCCATCAATTCGGCCACGGAAGTGGACCTGACCGGCCAGATCAGCGCCGACTCCATCGGCACGCGGATTTTCTCCGGCACCGGCGGGCAGCTCGATTTCGTCAAGGGCGCCACGATGGCTCAGGGCGGCAAATCCATTACCGCCTTCGCCTCCCGCACCAACAAGGGGCAGTCCAAGATTGTCCCGCTGCTGAATCCCGGCGCGGGTGTCGTCACCCCGCGGGCGGACGCCCACTGGGTCGTCACCGAATACGGGGCCGTAGACCTCTACGGCCGCTCCCTGCAGGAAAGGGCGAAACTCCTCACCTCCATCGCCCATCCGGACGACCGCGAAATGCTTGAGAAGGCCGCCTTCGATCGCTTCGGACCGCACATTCATTTTGTAAATCTCTGATTTTTTCGTTATCTTGCGGGATATTAACCACAAGCATCGCCTTATGCGCAAAAGAAAACTGACTATCGAATATACCGACTACTTCTCCGTCGAGGAGATGGAGCCGCAGGACCAGGAGCTCGTCGCCGCCGCCATCGAGGCGCAGAAAGGATCCTATTCCCCCTATTCGCATTTCCGCGTGGGAGCGGCCCTCCGCCTGGAGGACGGCACCATCATCAAAGGCGCCAACCAGGAAAACAACGCCTACCCGGCGGGACTCTGCGCGGAACGCACCGCGATGTTCGCCGCGGGCGCCAACTATCCCGACAAGGCCTTCGACACCCTGGCCATCGTCGGCAGCGACGGCAACGGCATCTGCGACAATCCCGCCACCCCCTGCGGAGAATGCCGCCAGGTGATGGCCGAGTACCAGACCAAGGGGAAACGTCCCCTCAAAGTCATCCTTGTCGGAGCCAAGAAAATCCAGAAATTCGAGAAAGTCGACGACATCCTTCCCTTCATCTTCGACAGCCTCAAGAGCGGAGAAATTTTTTAATTCAAGAATTATTACTATCTTTGCAATGGGTAAGTCTTACACGACCAGCTCCCTCTGAAGTCCCCCAGGGCCGGAAGGCAGCAAGGGTAGGAGGTCGTAGCGGTGCGATGTAAGGAGCTTACCCTTTTTTATTTGTATTATAACCACATCTATATGAAACATTTAGCCCTCTTGTTCCTTTCTCTGGCGGCAGCCGTCGGACTGCAGGCCAAATCCGCCCCCGTCAACCTCATTCCCCAGCCGAAGGAGGTCACCTACGGCACCGGCGTCTTCAAGGCGGCCGGCGCGCCCGTCAGTTTCGACTACACGCTCGACAAGGCCTCTTCAGACCTGGTACGCGCCTTTGCCGACCGGCTCTCGCTCCTTTCCGGGAAGCCGTCGAAAGTCACCGCCAAGGCCGGCAAGAAAGGTTTCGTCTTCACCAAGGACGGCACCCTTCCCGCCGAGGGATACAACCTCGTGATCGACGGCAAGGCCGTCAAGGTCACCGCCGCCGACTACAAGGGACTCGTCAACGCGTTCGCGACCCTCGCCCAACTCCTTCCGGAGGATTTCTTCCGCGAGGCGCCCGCGCCGAAAACCGACTGGGTCCTGCCGCAGATCACCGTCAAAGACGCGCCGAGATTCGGCTACAGGGGCTTCCATATGGATGTCGCCCGGCACTTCTTCTCCGTCGAGGAAGTCAAGAAGATCCTGGACGTGATGACGCTCTACAAGATGAACCGCTTCCACTGGCACCTTACCGACGACCAGGGCTGGCGCATCGAGATCAAGCGCTATCCCAAACTCACCTCCGTGGGCTCGGTCCGCAAGCAGACCCTCGTCGGCCACCACAAGAGATCCTCCGAATATGACGGCATCCCGCACGGCGGATACTACACGCAGGAGCAGATCCGCGACATCGTCGCCTACGCGCAGCAGAGGGGCATTGTCATCATTCCCGAGATCGACCTTCCCGGCCACATGGTCGCCGCGCTGGCCGCCTATCCCGAACTGGGCTGCACCGGCGGCCCGTACGAGGTGCGGCAGAAGTGGGGCATCGCGACCGAAGTGCTCTGCGCCGGCCGCGAGATGTCGCTGCGTTTCCTGGAGGATGTCCTGACCGAAGTGATGGACCTGTTCCCTTCCGAGTACATCCACATCGGCGGCGACGAATGCCGCAAGCAGGAATGGGAGAAATGCCCGTTCTGCCAGCGCAAGATCGAGGAGCTCGGTCTCCGGAGCGACGAACACTGGACCAAAGAGCAGTACCTCCAGGGCTATGTCACGGCCCGGATGCAGAACTTCCTCGCCGAGCACGGCCGCAAGATGATCGGCTGGGACGAAGTGCTGGAAGGCGAACTCAAGCCCGGCGCCACGGTGATGTCCTGGCGTGGCACCAAGGGCGGCATCAAGGCGGCGAAGATGAATTTCGACGTCATCATGTCTCCCAACACCTACCTCTATCTGGATTATTACCAGAGCCAGGACACTGACGCCGAACCGCTCGCCATCGGCCACTACCTCCCGGTCGAGAAGACCTACGGCTACAAACCGCTGGATGAGATTCCCGCCGAATTCCAGAGTCACATCATCGGCGTGCAGGCCAACCTCTGGACCGAGTACATCGCCTCGCCCAAGCATCTGGAATACATGTATTTCCCGCGCGCGATGGCCGCGGCGGAGATCGGCTGGACCCCGGAGGAGAACAAAGACTTCGACCGGTTCAAGAACAACCTCAACCACCACTTCCGCATCCTCGACATCCTCGGCGTCACCTACTGCCGGGCCGTCTTCGGACAAAGCGGAATGCGCTAGCCCTTCCGCAGCAGTTTCGCGACGACATCACGCGGCAACCCGAATCCCCTGGACATCTGCGGGACAGATGTCTTCATCGTCCGAGCGACATACGGAATCATCCTGGCCTTTGTCGTATACGGCAACTCGGTCACATCGTGCTGATACCATTGACGGGCCAGCGCCTGTATCTCCTTGAAGAACTCCGCATCCGTGCTCTTCCTGCGCGGGGCTATGATCAGTTTTTGCGTCATTTCCGCGACATTGACCGTTCCGATGCACTTGAAAAAGAATGACTGGTCGTTGTTGAACGCGTTTTCGAGGAACCGGGCGTCACAGGCCCCCGACGGCTCCAATTCTTCGTGTTCATTGATCATCCAGCGAACCTGCCTCAAATCGTCCCCGGTGTGCATGATCCGCTCCCGTTCCCGTTTGGACAAAGTTGAGACGGGACGCCAGGATTGCGGACGGGAGGTCTCCCGCGAAGAGCGGAACATGGCACGAAACCCCGTCCATTTATAGTCCCAAAGGTTATCCGCCCCATTGTCAAATGCATTCCTGGGTATATAGGCCAGAGCATTCCTCAAGTACCCTTCCGTATCCAGCAACTGCACATCCACGTCCGTCCGGCACAAAACTTTCGTTTCTCCGTATTTCTTTCTGAAAAGCTGCGAATACGTCCTTTTGACCTCCCGGGCAAAAGAAACCGCCGAATCCCGCCCGGCGGCCAGCACCGCCACGTGAGAATGATTGGAGACCACGGCATAAATGATGATGATCACATTCTTCCTGTGCGCGCAGACAAAAATGCATTTCACCATCGCGTCACAGTCCTCGTCATCACGGCAGATGATGACTTGCTCAAGCCCCTCGAAACTGACATGATAGGGCATCACCTCAGCCTCGTTACCATCGGGCAGCATCCGGCGGACGGGTCTTACGAACGCCATTTGCCGTTCTTTTTTGCCCCGCGGTTCAATTGGAAAACGCTGGTGTCACCGACCGTAAACGGCCGCACGACATCCCCGGGTTTGAATCCGTATTTTTGCTTGAGGGACGATGAAAATTTCTCATAGTGCGGGATGAAACTGAACATCATCGTCGACCAGAACTCCTCGGCCTGGGAATAGGGCTGCGCGCAAGTGCACATTTCCGCCATGCTCAACAACCTGATGACACGGCTGATACCCGTTTTGCGGTCTTTCCATATCTTGTCGGTCATCTCGACAAGGAGAGAGCGGAACAGCTCCTCCTTTTTCTCCTTTGTCGCTTTGGACAATATCTTTTCCAGATAGTCCTCGTTCATCGATTCAATGCCGATTTGTCCGTTTTCGTTAACGGACACTTCCAGTAACTTCATGATTACAACGGTTTTAAAAGGCACGGCTGTGCCTGAAATTAATAAATAGGGAAATAATCATTTTTGCGCGAACCAGGAAGAGGGTGTCAGATACCCGACCAGAGTGGTCTGCAGAGCTTGCCAAATACATTGATCAAGGCTGCGCAAAATCGTATTGCAAATATATGCCGAATCGGAGGATTATTCAAACAAAACGGGGAAGATGTGATAAAAAGTATCACACCTTCCCCGCTATAAGTTGTATAAAGCTAGAATCCGGGGAAGATCCCCCGCAGTTCGTCACACCTTCCCCATTCCGACCGACACCTTCCCCGGCCCAAGCCACACCGCCCCGGCTCCGGCCTGCACCTTTCCCATTCCGGACTACAGTCGGAATGACATAATGGCCTCGACGGCGACGTCGGGATCATCCGTCAGCGTAAGGAGGAGGTCCTTGTAGCGGCCGTTGGCCATCAGGGCCTCCAGCAGCGGATAGACCGGCACTTCCCGGGAGAAGAAATCCACGCCGAAAAACACCATCGGGCTCGATGCGCCGACAGTCTTGTAGTGGTTCTGCGCCGCATCCTGGAAGATCTCCTGCAGGGTGCCGGCCGAGCCGGGCGTGTAGATGATGCCCCCCTTGGCGATGGTCAGCAGGATGTCCTCCCGGATGGAATTGTGGAAGAATTTGGCGATGTCGGTCGCGAAGGGCGTCGCGGGCTCGTGGCCGTAGAACCAGGTCGGGATGCCGAGACTGCGGAAGCGGGTCTGGGGGTATTTCGCCTTCACCTCGAAGGCCGTGCGGAGCCATCCCTCGTCCCGGAACGTCGGGGCGCATTCCATCATCCGGAAGGCCTCTTCCAGATCCGCCTCGCCCCGGCCGGCCATCCAGGCGCCGAGATGCGTCGCCTCCATCGCTCCCGGTCCGCCGCCGGACGCCATCAGCTTACCTTTTTCGGTGAGCCGCTTCGACAGCCGGCTCACGGCACGGTACTCCGGATCGGTGCGACGGAGCGCATGCCCGCCCATAATGGCCACGACCTGGCCCTCGCCGTAATGGCGCAGGAAATCGCCGATAGCGTCCTGGATCGCCCGGTCGTGCAGGTTGCGGCCGAGGGTTTCGCGGATGTCGTTGCATTCTTTCCCCTTCTCGATATAGTCATTGTACACGCGCGTGTCGAAGCAGGTCGCGAACGAATCTTCGTGCTCCGGATCGTATCCGGCATACAATTCCTCTCCTGTGTAGAGTTTGCCGCGGAAGGTGCTGTAGGCGAGCCCGAGCCGGGGAAATACCAGGCAGGTGCAGCCGATCTGCCCCTCCATTTCCGAGGGAATTTCGCACCCGAAAAAGAAGCAGTCGCTGAAGCGATGCCCGGCCGCCACATATTGCGGAACCTCGTTGAAATCAATATATTGGAATACGTAATGGGAAATCATTCCGGTCTCGTCGGGCCAGGGAAGATGCGCGAGGTCCGCGACCTCCGCGTAGGAGTGAGAAGGCATACAAATTGGTTTTTAGTCCCCGCAAGTTACTAATTTTTCAGCAAAATTGCGTATATTGCGGACGATAAATGTAATTCCTGGATTATGAAAAAACTTGTCTACCTCCTGTTTGCCGGCCTTCTGGCATTCACATCCTGCTCGCTGTTCAACCAGACCTCGTCCGGAAATTCGTCCGGCGGAAATGTCCGCACCTATACATTCCGCACGCTTCCACAGAATGTCGAGCAGATGAAAGCCCTTCCCGAAGCGAGTCTGAAGGATCCCTACGCCGTCGCCGCCCTCAGCGTCGTCGCCCTGATGCAGTACGAGAACAACCAGGCGGCCTGCTACGAGATGCTCAATTTCCTCCGCGGCCCCGAACCGCTCAACAACTACACCAAGCAATTCATGCGCGACCGTCTCCAGGGCAAATTCTACAAGATTCCCTCCTACTTCAACGGCGCGACCCCGGCCAACAACTACACCCCGAGCAAGCCGTACACCATCCGCGTGAGTTCCAACCCCTATTCCTTCCAGACCGAAAACTGGGCGACGCTATGGCTCACCTCCGGCGGCGCCGACAACCCGCGCAGCATCAAGCTCCGCCAGAAACCGAGCACCGGACAGTGGTTCGTCAACGACATCCAGTACCTCTCCGACATCCGCACCCCGGCCTCGGAAGATCCGTGGAGGTAATTTTTTCAAAAAAAAGAAAACAGCAATATCATTTTTTTCTATATTTGCGGCTGCATTCTGTTTTTGGCACGATTTTGCTATAACAGGTGCAGCCCTCTTCGTGAGGGTTATGTAGGACCAAAGAACTTTTTTATGCCTTACTGAGTTGAAGAATTATTCCCCGACGACCGGACGTCTGGTCGATATGATCAGGTCCGACAGTGTGCTCGAGCATCTGCTTGAGGAGTCGATTGCCAAGGCGGCCGCCGCCAATCCCGACAAGGATACCAATCCGGCTCAAAGTCTTCAGGAGTTTTACGATTTTGTGGAATGGTCTTCCACAACGCTTCCGAGGTTCATTCTCAAGTTGCCGACGGGGTCTTCACTCTACGACCACATCGACCAGGGGGTCGATTACCTTTATTTCCTGCTGGATCAGCCGCTGCCCGAACTCGAAGGCAAAGGCTACTACCATCCCTCCCTCCAGTACCACGAGCCCTTCCGTTCCTGGCTGACGGATTATGTCCGCACGTGGGGAACTTTCCTCTCCACGCCGGAGTCCTGGAAGCCGGAATACGCCGAGGATTTCTTCACGGATCCCGGATTCGGCGTCTGCCGCGAATGGTATGAGGATTCCGGGAACTGGAAGAGTTTCAACGATTTCTTCTGCCGGAAGCTGCGCAGCGCAGCGGTACGGCCCGTCGTTGCCCCGGAGGATCCGTCCGTCGTCGTCTCCCCCGTGGACGGCCATCCCCAGGGGGTCTGGCAGATCGATGAAGAGGGCTATATCGTACAGAAAGAGGGTGTCCGCCTCAAATCCCGCTATTTCAGCGCCATCTCCGCCCTTATCGGCGAAGGCAGCGCTTACCGGGATGCCTTCAAGGGCGGCACGCTGACGCATATCTTCCTCGACGTCAACGACTATCACCGCTATCACTTCCCCGTGGACGGCACCATCCTCGAGATGCGCCACATTCCGGGCCTCACGGCCGGCGGCGGCGTCTACCGTTTCGACGCGGCGGAGAAGAAGTACGTCCTCGACTGCACCGACCCGGACTGGGAGAGCGTCGAGACCCGCTCCTGCGTCATCCTCGACACCGAGGCCTGCGGCCTTGTGGCCCTGCTCCCGATCGGGATGTCACAGATCTGCTCGGTGAATTTCTCCGAAGGACTCGCTCCCGGCGTCCGCGTCCGGAAGGGCGACGAACTCGGCTGGTTCCTCTTCGGCGGTTCCGACTATGTCATCCTTTTCCAGAAAGGCGTCACCTTCAGCCCGGACAAAGGCAGAGGTTCCCACATTCTGATGGGCGAAAAATTAGGTAGTCTCGCGAAATAAGTCTATCTTTGCCCACTCATGCTGGGCAGGATCAAAGACAATCTCCTTGAAAAAGTGCGCTGCGGGGCGGATATGACGCTCCGCGAACGGATCACGCTCGCTTCGATCCTCAGTCTCCCGGCCATTCTGGCCCAGCTCAGCACCGTCCTGATGCAATATATCGACGCCTCGATGGTCGGGCATCTCGGCGCGGAGGCCGGGGCTTCGATCGGACTCGTATCCACCTGCACGTGGCTCCTTGGCGGTTTCTGTATGGCTTGTGTAAGCGGATTCTCCGTACAGGTAGCCCATTTCGTCGGGGCGAAACAATATGAAAAAGCCCGCAGCGTCGTGGGACAGGGGCTTGTCGCCGCCTTCTTTTTCAGCCTGCTTCTCGGGCTCGTCGCCTTCGCCGTCTCGGGGCCGCTTCCCTTCTGGCTGGGCGGAAAGGCCGATATCGCCGAGGACGCCGGGGACTACTTCGCCGTCGTCTCCCTCTTCCAGCCGGCGATGATGCTCTCCTGGATGGCCGCGATGATGCTCCAGGCCAGCGGAAACATGAAGGTTCCCAGCATCCTCAACATCGTGATGTGCATCCTGGACGTCTGTTTCAACTACCTGTTTATCTATACGTTAGGGATGGGCGTCAAGGGCGCGGCACTCGGCACCGGCCTCGCCGAGGGCGTGACGGCGCTCCTGATGCTGTTCTTCCTGCTGGTCCGCTCGCCGGAACTCAAAATCCACCGGGGAGAGCGCTTCCTGCAACTTCCCCGGGGGCATAGCCTGCAGACCGCCGTATCCATCAGCGCGCCGCTTTACCTGCAGAACATCATTATGCGCGGGGCCTACATCGCCAGCACCGTCATCGTCGCCCCGCTCGGGACCGTCGCCATCGCCGCCAACACCTTCGCCGTCACGGCGGAAGGGTTCTGCTATATGCCCGGATACGGTATCGGGGACGCGGCCGGCACCCTGGTCGGCCAGAGTCTCGGCGCCGGCCGCAAAGATCTGGCCCGGCGCTTCGCGTGGATCACCACCCTCGGGGGGATGCTCATCATGACCTGCCTGGCGGCCCTGATGTTCGCCTTCGCCCCGCAGATGATCCGGATGATGTCGCCCGACCCGGAGGTGGTCGACCTGGGGGCGAGGATGCTTCGCATCGTGGCCTTCGCCGAAACGCTTTACGGCGCCTCGATCGTGGCGGAAGGGGCTTGTATGGGGGCCGGCGACACGCTTGCGCCGAGTTTCATCTCGCTGGGCTGCATGTGGATCATCCGCATCGTTCCGGCCATCTTCCTTGTAAAGATCTGGGGACTGGCCGGCTTCTGGATCGCGATGACCGTCGAACTGTGCATCCGCGGCATCATCTTCCTCCTCCGCATCAGAGGCGACCGCTGGATGCGACGCAGGATAGTCCGGGAAGGCGCTAGTTGATGATGTCTTCCGGGCGAGTGGAGGTCACGGGACGGATGGACATCCCGTGGAAGCGGGGCTTGTTGCCCTGGGCCTTGGAATAGACAGTCCCCGTCGAGAATAGCGAATAATAGAAATGATACGCGAACTGGGCATCCCCCGCGACCCAGTCACCGGACCAATAATAGCCATGGCAATTCTCCGGAGACATCGATTCGCGATAGACATTCTCGCCGTTACGTTCATCCGCCGCCGGAAGGAAAATGGAGTTGCCGTTGATTTTGGAGGTGAACTCCATCCCCCAGTTCCCGTCCATTTTCTTCTTCTTCCAGGTGCAGTTGACAACAAGAGCCTCCCACTCGGCCTTGGAGGGTATCCTCCAGCGGAATCCCCACATGCAATAGGCGATGTCGCAGCGGGTTCCGCTGATGCTGTTATTGTTCTTGCCGACGATATTCTCCGGGTGACGGGCGGGATAGAAGACCGGGTTCGTCGAGGTATGGTACCCGCTGGCATCTCCCCAGCCATAAAGTCCACCGAAATCACCGGGAGACTGCGCGCCCACGTTCCGGGTCGCCCAGAGAAGGGGCTCCCCGTTGACGGTAAATCCGAGATCGACCGATTCCGGATAAGCGGCATAGCCGATTTCGACACGGGTCGTCGGAGACTCCTGAGCGGCGCCGCCCAGATCGCCCGAGGGTACATATTCACCTTCTTCCTTTTCCCAATATTCCGCGTCGGCGATATAAGTATTGCCCCGGTCGTCGCAGACAATGGTCTTGTCGTCGGTACAGGAGAGACTGACCGCGTTGCACGCCTCCGCCGCATCGCGTCCTTCGACGGCAGGCATCTGGGGGTTGATGTTCCAGGCGGGCAGCCGCAGGGTCGAGCCGTCGTCAAGGGTGACCGTGTATGTACATTCCATCTCGTAGCGGACATCGTATTCACCGGTATCCGGCACATCATTGGGGCTGCATATTACACTGATTCCGGCGGTGCTTCCCTCCACCGCCGTCGCTTTCGACGGGATCGGTACTTCGATGCCGGACCGCTCCCAGCTCGTACCATTGATTTTCTCCGGCGCGGACGGCTTCCCGTCAGCCCCGACATAGACGACCTTTACGTCCGCCAGGGTCTGCAGGTCGGCGTTGCAGGTGAATTTGTAAGATTTGGTAATGGAGACGATCGAACTGAGCTTGACGCCCGTCCCGCCGGGGTCGTTCGAAGAACCGTTATTGCCGGGATTGTTTTTGTCGCACGCCGCCAGCAGCAGGGCGCAGATTCCAAAAAGGAAGATCGCTTTTTTCATACTATCAAAGATTTAGCAGCGGTGTCGCAATCCCCCGCGGAAGGACGCGCAGGTTGACCGCCCCCGGGGCTACGCCGATAGAGGCCAGGGCATTGCGGGCGGACGCCAGCGCAAGTTCCGGAGTATTGTTATTTCCGCTGAGATGACACAGAAACAGGTTGCGGAGCCCGGGATGCCAGCATTCCCGGATGGCCTCCGCGCAGGCCGCGTTGCTGAGGTGCGCGCCGCCGGCGATCCGGCGCTTGAGTTCGGGCGGATAATTGCCGCCGAGGAGCATCTCTTCGTCGTAATTCGACTCGATCACGAGGGTATCCGCCTCCCGGGCGTATGCCATCGCCTCCCCCGTGACAAACCCCAGATCGGTCATCAGCACGAACTTATGTCCGTCCGGGAGCACGATCCGGAAGCCGACCGTCTCGGTCGCGTCGTGCGGCACGACAAAGGCCCGGACGCGGAATCCGGGAGCCACTTCATTCTCGCCTGAAAGATTGAAATCCCGGCGGCAGGGTATCAGGTACTCCCGGGATGCGGGGTGCCGAAGCAGGGCGTCCTGCACCGCAGTCGTCGCCCAGACGGGGAGGGTCAGTTTCTTGCAGAGGGAGCCGATGCTGCGGATATGGTCGCCGTGGTCGTGGGTGATCAGGACCGCCTCCGGCCGGAAGTCCGGATAGCCCCTGAGGGTGCGCGGACTCACGGCCGCATCCAGGAGGATGCCGTGCTCGGTCTCGCCGTCGCCGTATCCCAGATAGGCGGCATTGCCGCAGCTGCCGGAAGTGAAACTGAGGAAACGGATCATCGCGGCTCCTCCTCGCAGTAACGGGCGATCACACCGTACGCATCCGCAATGCCGAGTTCGCCGGCGCGGGACAGGTCGATGCATCCTTTCTCCTTGTCCTTGACATAGATCAGGACCAGTCCCCGGTTGAAATAGGCGTCCGCCATCTCGGGATAGAGTTTCAGGGCCCGGTCGTAGCTTTCGATGGCCTCGACCGGCTCGGAAGACAGGCAGCGGAGGTTGCCGAGGTTGTACCAGATATAGGGCAGGTCCAGCCGCCGGGCCGCCTCCTGCATGTCCGCGACGGCCTCGGAGTAGTCGTAGGTGCGGCTCACGTGGTCGCGGACGCGGGCGCGGGCGGCGCCTTTGTCCTCCATCCGGAGCGTCTGGACGTTCATATCCATCGAGGCGATGAATTCGATCATATCGGCGCGGAGCACCCCGCGGTTCATATAGTACAGCGCCTTGTAATATTCGCCGAGCGGATCGCCGTCCTCCGCTTCCACCGCATCGGTATAATGGATCATCGCGACATTGAAATGCTTGGATTCCAGCTCGTTGAGCGCCTTCAGGAATTCCTTTCCGGCCCGGGAGACGGAGGAAGATGCAATACCCTCTTCCGTCTTGTCGTAATCCGGATGCGGAAGGTCGCCCGGAGCGTTGGTCATCACGACCTTCACCGGCGAAGAGGCGACGAAACGGTCGAGCACGCGGTTTTCGTAGCGGCGCTCCAGGGCGTAGCGCACGTCCTCTCCGCTGTCGGAGAGCGCCAGCCGGTACATCGGGCGCAGATTGACGTCTACGTCCCGGTGCTGGAGAAGTTCGTTGTCGAAATCCTTCTTGGCGAAACTGGCGTCAAGCGTAAGAAGGGCGCTGTATTTCTGCGTAGTATCGGCAAAAGAGGCCCCTTCGCGGGACACCGCGTTCTGGTATTCCCGCACCTTCTGCCGGGCGGTCTGATAATCGGCGCGGGACTCCCCTCTCATCCCGAGCTGCAGTTTCACGTACGAGCGGTTCATATACGCCTTGGCAAAGTCGGGATAGAGTTCGATGGCCTTGTCGTAATCCTCCAGCGCGTCCCGCCAGCGGCCCATTCCGGAGAAGAAGGCCGCCCTGTTGTAGTAGGCCAGGACGTTCTGCGGGTTGATGTTGATGACGCGGTCGATGTCTTCGAGCGCCGCGGCGTAATTGCCCACGCGGGCATAGATGAGACTCCGGTTGTAGAGGGTGAGCGCATTGCCGGGCTCGAGTTCGAGCACCTTGTTCAGGTCGCGCATCGCCGCATTGAGGTCGTTGCGGTCGTTTTCGAGAATGGCCCGGTTGAAATAGGCGAAACTGCTGGTGGTGTCGAGCGAAACGGCCTTGTCCAGGTCGGCGAGGGCCTCGTCGGTGCGTCCCTGCTCGGCATAGAGCCGGGCCCGGCGGATGTAGCCCTCGGGCTCGAAACGGTCTAGCTTGATGGCCTTGTTGTAGTCGTTCACGGCCTTGAGCGTGTCGCCCAGGAAGAGGTAGCAGGCACCCCGGTTCAGATAGGCGGAGGCCTCCTTGGGCTCCTTCCGGATGAATTTGTCGAAGTCTTTTACCGCGTCCTCGAAACGCTGGGAGAAGAACCAGGTCACGCCCCGGCTGAAGTAGAGGCCGATGTTGCCCGGGCGGAGGGAAATCGCCTTCTCGAGATCGCGGAGGGCGTCGTCATATCTGCCGATGCGGTTGCTGGCGATGGCCCGGTAGTGGTAGGCCGAGGTAAAGACGGGATTGAGCCGGATCGCGGTGTCGAAATCCCGGTGCGCGCCCCGGATGTCGCCGAGGTTGTATTTGGCGATTCCCCGGAAGAAGAAGGTCTGGTAGTCAGCCGTGTCCAGCGAGGCGAGAATGTTGAAATTGTGGATGGCTTCGGCGTTTTTCCCGTCGGCGAGCGCCCTTCTCCCGCGGAAGGAGAACACGTCCTTGTCGTACTGCGCCGCGGCGGAAAAAGCCGTCGCGACCCAGAGCAGGAGGGTGAAAATCCACTTTCGGGAGAAGAAAAATTTCATTGTACGCCCAAAAACACTAAATTTGCATCCTACAAAGATAATAAGAAAGTCTGAAACGCTTATTCAATATTCTTGCCGCACTGGCGATTTTCTGCACGAATGTCTTCGCGCAGGACCCGCTCCGCATCTCGGACCAGATCCATTTCCTGACCGATTCCCTCTGTGAAGGGCGGTCGACGGGAAGCCGGGGCGGCGCCCTCGCCGCGATGTGGATCGCGCAGGAATTCTCCCGGATCGGACTCTCGCCTGCGGACAGCACCTGGTTCCGCGGCTTCACCGCCGCTTCCGGAGAGAAAGGCCGCAATGTCATCGGAATACTTGGCGGCACCGGCGTCCCCCGCCGGCGATACATCGTGGTCTGCGCCCATTACGACCACATCGGCACGCTGGGCCGCACGCTCTATCCCGGCGCCGACAGCAACGCTTCCGGCGTCGTTTCGATGCTATCCCTGGCCGAACTGCTCAGCCGGGACGGCAAGTCCTACGCCCACAGCGTACTCTTCGTCGCCCTTGACGCCAAGGAGCACGGGATGGGCGGCTCGAAAGAACTGGTCCGCCTGCTGCAGGCGGGGGCCGTCACCGACCCGGAGACCGGAACGCCCGTCACGCTCCGCAGCATCGACCTGATGGTCAACATCGACCAGGTCGGAGGCACCTCGGAGCCCCTCGCATCCGGTCGCAAGGACTATCTGATGATGCTCTCGGACGAGCGGACCGGCCGGAGGCAGAACCTCATCGCCGCCAACCGCGCCGGCCCGCAGATGGACATCTCCTTCTCCTACTACGGCAGCAAGGACTTCACGAACCTGTTCTACCGGAAAGCGGCCGACCAGAAGGCCTTCCTGGAAGCCGGAGTCCCCTCCGTGATGTTCACTTCCGGCATCACCCGTTACAACAACAAACCCCTGGACCGTCCGGACATCATCGACTTCGACATCCTCTCCAGGCGCATCCGCCTGATGTATCTTTACCTTGCCGGCATCCTGTAAGCCGCCGGCCGCAAAAATCTTTTTTGCAATCAAAGCAAAAATGGTTATTTTTGAGAGTTTTTATAAAATGGCTCTGTATGCGCGGTTTCCTGCGGCTGATGAAGCGCTACGCTTCGCGATATAAAAGATTCCTCGGCGGGTCGGTGATCCTCAACATCCTGTCGGCGGTCTTCAACGTATTCTCCTTCTCGTTCATCATTCCGGTGCTGAACATCCTGTTCCGGCTCGACGACAAGACCTACGAATTCATCGCGTGGGGCACGGAGGGGTACAAGTTCAAGGATCTCCTCATCAACAACGCCTACTGGTGGGTCTCCCGCTTTATCGGGATGCACGGCGCCGTCAACACCCTGCTGCTGCTCTGCGGACTGCTCGGCCTGATGACGCTTCTCAAAACCGCCTGCTATTTCGGGTCCAGCGCCGTGATGATCCCCATCCGCACCGGCATCGTCAAGGACATCCGCCTGGAAATCTACAACAAGATCCTCTCCCTCCCGATCGGCTTCTTCTCCGAGGAACGCAAGGGAGACATCATCGCCCGCATCACGGGAGACGTCGGCGAGGTCGAGAATTCCATCACCGCTTCCATCGAAATGCTGATCAAGGATCCGATCCTCATCATCATCTACTTCGGCGCCCTGATCTACCTGAGCCCGGAACTTACCATCTTCACCGTCATCTTCGTGCCCGGCTTCGTCTGGATCATGGGCGTTATCGGCAAGCAGCTCAAGCGCCGCTCCACCGAGGCGCAGGCGCTCTGGAGCGACACGATGTCGCAGGTGGAGGAAACGCTGGGCGGCCTCCGCATCATCAAGGCCTTCAACGCCGAGCGCCGGATGGAAGGACGGTTCGACAGCGTCACCGACGCGATGCGCCGCAAGAACAACCGCGTTGCCACCCGCCAGGCCCTGGCCCATCCCGTAAGCGAATTCCTCGGCACCGTGATGATCATGATCGTCCTTACCTTCGGCGGCGCGCTCATTATCCGCGGGACCGGCCTCTGGGGCGAAAAATTCATCGACGCCCCGACCTTCATCTTCTTCATGGTGATCCTCTACTCGGTCATCGCCCCTATCAAGGAACTCTCCAAGGCCGCCTACGGCATTCCAAAGGGACTCGCCTCGATGGAGCGCATCAACAAAATCCTCGAAGCGGAGAATCCCATTACCGAAAAGCCCGACCCCACCCCGCTTCCCGGATTCAACGACAGGATTTCCCTGCGCGGCGTCGGTTTCCGCTATCAGGAGAACGGCAAGCAGATCCTGAGCGACGTCACTCTCGACATCCCCAAGGGAAAAACCATCGCCATCGTGGGCGAATCGGGTGCGGGAAAATCCACGCTCGTCGACCTGATTCCCCGTTTCTACGACACCACCGAAGGCGACATCCTCATCGACGGGATTTCCGTCAGGGATGTGTCTCTCCGCTCCCTCAGGGCCCTGATGGGCAATGTCAACCAGGAATCGATCCTCTTCAACGACACCATCTTCAACAACATCGCCTTCGGCGTGGAAGGCGCGACGATGGAGGATGTCGTGGCCGCCGCCAAGATCGCCAACGCCCACGAATTCATTCTCGAGAAGGAAGAGGGATACGCCACCAACATCGGCGACCGGGGCATCAAGCTTTCGGGCGGACAGCGGCAGCGCATCAGCATCGCCCGCGCCATTCTCAAGAACCCGCCCATCCTCATCCTTGACGAGGCCACGGCCTCGCTCGATACCGAATCCGAACGCGCCGTACAGGAGGCACTCGACCGCCTGATGTCGAGCCGCACGACCATCGCCATCGCCCACCGCCTGTCCACCATCCGCGGCGCCGACGAGATCATCGTGATGCACGAAGGACGGATCGTGGAACGCGGCCGGCACGACGAACTCATCGCCCTGGGCGGCTATTACAGGAAACTCAACGATATGCAGGCCCTATGACGGCGCGTCTGAGGACATACGCCCGGATCCTGCTGCTGCTGTACCTTGCTGCGGTGTGCGTCCTGTGCTTCGCGCAGTTCGACGACACGCCGTCGGTGCCCTTTTCGATCTTCGGGATTCCGAACGACAAGGTCGTCCATTTCCTGATGTTCGCACCCTTCCCCTTTCTGGCCTGGTTCTCCTTCGGGAAACGGCCCGCACGGCGGAAAAGGCTGCTGATCCTCGGCGCCATCCTGCTGGTGGGCTTCGTCCTGGCCGTATTCACCGAAGGCATCCAATGGTTCATCCCCTACCGGAGCGGAGACTGGCGCGACCTCGCGGCGGATTCGCTCGGGCTGCTGGCTTCCACCCTGATCCTCATTCCGCCCGTATGCTTAAAAGACTGACACTGATTCTGCTGCTGCTCGCCGCGACGCTCCCGGTCTTTGCCCAGAAGGACGTCACGGGCGATTTCCGCTCTTTCTCCGTCCGGCTTCGCGAGACGCTGAGAAAAGAGACGACCGTCAACACCCCGCTGCAGGTCAAGAAAGTGACCGCCACCGGGAACGAACTCCAGTTTGTCTTCAGCGACAACCTCTGGGACTATCCCTGGACGCCCGAGAAGGTCACCTGGCTGCGGGAGGAAATGAAGAAGGGACTGCCCGGAGCCTACTCCTCCTACACCGTCGGCAAGATCCTTTCCGACGAAATGGAGATCGAGGACCTGGCCTTCGCCCCCGCCGGCAACAACGGCGTCCCCGCCGAAAACAAATTCAGGGTCAAGGACCGCCGCGGGGAACGCAAGCCGCTGGTTTCGCAGGTCGGCGGCACCTGGTACAAACGGGGCCTGTCCGGACGGCACATCGCTCTCTGGCAGAGCCACGGCCGGTATTTCGAACCCGATGAGAACCGCTGGGAATGGCAGCGCGCCCCGATGATGCAGACCGTCGAAGACCTCTATACGCAGAGTTATGTCCTTCCGTTCCTGATCCCGATGCTGGAAAATGCCGGCGCCTGTGTCCTGACTCCGCGGGAACGGGACATTCAGCCACGGGAAGTTATATGCGATAACGACCCCGCCTATGAAGGAAAGCGGGAAGAAGGAGAACGGACGGCCGGGAAATACCGCGAGAGCGGTGCCTGGGAAGATGCGGGGCCCGGATTCGCCGACGCGCAGCGCACTTACAGCGGCTATGACAACCCTTTCAAGATGGGTACCGTCCGGAAGACCCGGCAGGTCGCCGGGGATGACGCCGCCCGGGCCGTATGGACTCCTAAAATCCCCGTGAGGGGCTCCTACGCCGTCTACATATCCTACAAAACCCTCTCGGAGAGCACTAATGCCGCACACTATACGGTCCGCCATCTCGGCGGAGAGACGGAATTCTCCGTCAACCAGCAGTACGGCGGCGGCACCTGGATCTATCTGGGCACCTTTGAATTCAGTGCCGGCACCGACGGGTGCGTCATCCTCACGGCCGATATTCCGGAAGGAGCCCGTCCCCGCGGAAGCGTCGTCACGGCGGACGCAGTCCGCTTCGGCGGCGGCATGGGCAAGGTCGCCCGCGGCGTCGAAGGAGGCGAACTGACCACTTCCGGCCTCCCCTGCTACACGGAAGGAGCCCTCTATTCGATGCAGTTCGCCGGCATTGACATGCACCTGATGGACGAGTGGGAGAAAGAATATACCAAGGAATACGCCGGGCGGGGCGCCTGGGTCAAGAAAGTGAAGGTTCCCTTCGACCTCGCCCTGGCCTTCCATTCCGATGCCGGCGTGACGAAGGACGACACGACCGTCGGCACGCTTGCCATCTATACCTATAAGGACAAAAAGACCAGCCGGGATCCCGGCAAGACGACCTACGACGGCGGCGAGGACCGGATGAACGGCCGCATCTTCGCGGGAATGGTCCAGGACCAGGTCGTCGAGGCGGTCCGGGCGGAATTCGACTCGGAGTGGACCCGACGGCAACTGTGGAACCGCAATTACAGCGAGAGCCGTTCGCCGAACGTCCCCTCGATGATCCTGGAGATCCTGTCGCATCAGAATCTGGCGGATATGCGTTACGGCCTCGATCCCTCTTTCCGGTTCACGGTGTCCCGCGGTGTCTACAAAGGCATCCTCAAATACCTCAGCAGCCGCTACGGCTGCCACTACGCCGTGCAGCCTCTGCCCGTGAAGACCTTCGCGGCCGATGTCGATTCGACCGGACAGGCCATCCTTTCGTGGGAGGCCGCCACCGACAAACTGGAGCCCACCGCGAAGCCCAAGGGTTACCTGCTGCAGACCCGCGTGGACGGCGGTGCCTTTGATGAGGGGGTCGTGGTGGAGACCAAGGCGGAAGGCAAGCGGCTTTCCACGAGCGTGGATATCAAGAAAGGACATATCTACAGTTTCCGCATCGTCGCGTTCAACGACGGAGGCAAGAGTTTCCCTTCCGAGATTCTCAGCGTCGGCATCTCGCGGGCGATGGGCGCCAAGAAGGTGTTGGTAGTCAACAATTTCACCCGGGTGTCCGCACCGAGCTGGTTTGACGGAGAGACCTATGCCGGCTTCCGCAATGCGCTGGACAGCGGCGTCCCTTACATCCGGGAGATCAACTATATCGGCAGCCAGTACGAAATCCGCCGCGAACTCCCCTGGGTGGATGACGACAATCCCGGTTTCGGGGCCTCTTACATCGACCAGGGCGGCAAGACGGTCGCCGGCAATACGTTCGACTATCCCTATATCCACGGGCAGTCCATCCTCCGGGCGGGGCACTCGTTCGTATCGGCCGGCGTCGCGGCTTTCGAGGCGGGCCGGACGCCCTCCGACTGCTTCGCCATAGACCTCATCTGCGGCAAGCAGGTCACCACCAAGGTCGGGCGGGGCGAGAAACCCGTCCGCTTCCGCGTATGGACCGAAGCGCTCCGCGCCCGGCTAAGGGAGGCGTCGCAGGCCGGATGCCACATCCTGGTATCCGGATCGAGGGTCGGAACGGACGCCTGGGATACGGTGTATGAACTGCCCGCCGACACACCCTACCGCACGGAGGCCCAGGCCTTCATCCGTGAGACGCTCGGCTGGAAGTGGATGACCGCATACGGCACCCATACCGGGACGGCCGTCCCCGTCGGCGAGAAACCGCTTTCCCTGAACATTTCTCCGACCTGGAAAACGATGCCCAATCCCGACTGTTATTCCGTGGAGAACGCCGACGGCATCGTTCCCGCCGGCACGTCCTCCGGTGCCTTCCTGCGCTATGGAGACACCAACATTTCCGCCGGCGTCTGGCACGAAGGAGAATCCGGCAAGTCCGTCACCCTCGGCTTCCCCATCGAGGCCGTCGAGAGCCGTTCCCACCGGGACGCCCTCCTCCGCACCATCCTGAAATGGTTTGATTCATCAAAGTAAATAAAACTATGAAACGTATCCTTCTTTCCCTTTCCACCCTCCTGCTCGTCCTCGCGGCCTGCGAGCGCGGCTCCGACCGTCCCGTCATCGAACAGGCGTTCCTGGCCCTCCCGGAAGACGCTTTCGCGTCCATTGCACAGGACCTCTCTTCGCCTTCCGCCCGGCAGGCCCTCGTCAAAGATCGCGAATACACCTCCGGAAGCAACGAAGACACCCGTAACTTCTCCCTCAATTACGATACGGAACTCCCGGACGAACTGACAATCCCCATCTTCCAGGACCCCGTCTTCTGCTATGTGCAGATGCACGCCTACAAGATGGAAGGCAAGGACGACTGGTTCATCCTCTGCGATACCGGCGAATCCGTCGCGGAGGGACCGATGAAATCCCTCAAGACCGTCGGCTACCGCTTCAATGCAAGGAAAGGCACGGCAGAGGAAATCGGCCTGCCGAGCGACCCCTACTACAATGTCGAATTCTATGACCCCGTCGCCTCCTGGCCCTGGATCAAAAACGGGGACGACGTCTTGTCCACCCACATCGTCGTGATGCCCTGGGGCTACTACATCCACCCGAACATAACGGACGAGCCCGGCGAGCAGGACGGAATGGACTCGACACCCTTCGCCCTCAAGTATGTCTGGGACGGCGAGAAATTCAATCACGAGGGCTCCGGCCCAGCCCTGAAGTTCGTCGACTGCCTGGGCGGGTTCAGCGTCACTGAACAGCAGCAGGTTCCGTTCGACTACGAATTCCCGGGATGCCTGATGGAAATGACTTCCGAAGAAGGGTACGGCGGCGTTCCGGTCCGGCACTTCGACCTGTACTGCGATGAGGAGCATCTCGTCCGCTTCGACCCGTTCCCGGGCCTCTCCGACGACGAGGGACGCTTCATCCTGATGCAGATCAGGGTCTTCAGCCCGCGCTACAAGACCTCGGAAGGATTCGGTGTCGACACCCCGCTCAAGGATATCCGCGGCGCCGCCTCCATTTACGGGATGGCGCCCTCCGACCTGATCCTCACGAACACCGCGGCCGATGACGGCCGGGCCGCCCTCAGCGTCTCCTTCGAGGGCTACGACGCCGAAACGCTTTTCATCACCGACGCCCCGTCCGCCGACGATCCCGCAGCCAAGACCGTCGAGGTGCTGATCCGGCCGATCGCCAAAGGGTAGTGCCCCGTAAAATGTAATTCACTGTCCCGCAGCACTTTACCAAAAAGGCCTTACTCGGTTTTGAGTAAGGCCTTTTGCGTAGATGATTGATTGTGAGCCCGTTACACTCAACGGAACTCCAGGATGTCTCCCGGCTGGCAGTCAAGGGCGCGGCAAAGGGCGTCCATCGTAGAGATGCGGATGGCCTTGGCCTTGCCCGTCTTGAGGATGGAGAGGTTGGACGGAGTAATGCCTATTTTCTCGGCCAGTTCCAGAGAAGACATCTTCCGCCTGGCCAGCATTACGTCGATATTGACTATGATCGCCATACCGTCCTCCTACTCCTGGACTTCCGCCGCCTGCTTGCCTTTAAGATACTCCGGAAGGTTGAGACCCGCCATCTTGAAAAGTTCGTCAAGCGGAGGTACGGACTGCATCATCCCCGAGATGAAATTCGCGGTGGACGTCTTGCCGTCCTTGCCGGCACCGGCACCATCCCAGACGGTGACCTTGTCGATCTTGATGCCCTTGACGGCCTCGACCTGGGTCTTGACGAGTTCGGGCAGCTTGTCGGCGATGAGCATCAGGACGGCCTTCTGCGGATCGCCTGCGGCGGCCGCGACCATCTGGTTGAAACCCTGCGCCTGCTTGGAGAGAATCTCGAAAGCACCGCGGGCCTGGGCGTCCATCTTGGCGAAGATGGCGTCGGCCTCACCCTTGGCCATCCGGCGGACCTTCTCGGCCTCCGCCTCGGCGTCGATGATGGCTTTCTCCTTGTCGATCTGGGCAGGGACCACGATATTGGCCTGACGGGTCGCTTTCTCCCTGTCGGCACGGGCAAGTTCGGCGTCACGCTCGGACTTGTAGGCCTCCTCCAGGGCCTTTGCAGCCTGGACTTTCTCGGCAGCCACGGCGATGCGGGCGGCTTCGGCCTCTTTCTCGCGACGGGTGGCGTCGGAATTCGCGATCGCGATCTTGGCGCTGTTCTCACCCTCGACGGCCTTGGCGTTGGCGTCGGCGGTCTTGATACGGGTGTCGCGGGCGGTCTCGGCGATCCGGATGTCCTTGTCCCTGTCGGCCTCGGCCTTACCGATTTCACCGTAACGGTTCTGTTCGGCGACGCTCTTCTTCGCATCGTTGATGGCCTTCGCGGCGGCCTCTTTACCGAGGGCCTCGATATAGCCGGACTCGTCGCGGATATCGGTAACGTTGACGTTGATCAGTTTCAGACCGATCTTGCGGAGTTCGGCCTCGACGTTGGCGGAAACGCTGGCGAGGAACTTGTCGCGATCGGCGTTGATCTCCTCGATGTCCATCGTCGCGATAACGAGACGGAGCTGACCGAAGAGGATATCGGTGGCGACGTTCTGGATATTGTCGGGCGTGAGACCGAGAAGGCGCTCGGCCGCATTGGTCATCACCTCCGGCTCCGTCGAGATACCTACCGTGAAGCGGCAGGGGACGTCGACGCGGATATTCTGCTTGGAAAGAGCGTTGGTAAGGTTGCACTCGATCGAAATGGGTTTCAGGTCGAGGAAGGAATAGCTCTGGAACACAGGCCAGATGAAGGCGGCGCCGCCGTGCACGCATTTGGCCGAAGCGTCCCGGCCGGTTTTACCGTAGATGACAAGGATCTTGTCGGACGGGCAGCGTTTGTAGCGCCTGAGGATAGCCGCCAGCGTGACAAAGAGCACGAAGACGACAATGAGGATTACATAGATTGGCATATGGCTATAAGATTAGATGATTAACGAATTCAGCGGTTCGACGAGCATCGTGCTCTCGTTGACGGCTTCCACGACCTTGACGTCCACACCGGTCGGGAGCGCATCTCCGTCGGTGACAGCGTCGTATTCGCGGATGGAATTGTTGATGGTGATCTGGACCTTGCCGGTTCCTTTCCTTTCGGCGGGAATGGCCAGATAGACTTTTCCCTGGCATCCGGCGGCCTGGGAGAACACGTCGATGGTACCGGTCTGCTGCATCGAGTTGAGCCATTTGAAGAGGAACATCACAAGCACGACCAGCGCGACGCCCACCAGCGCGGCCACGACAATCAGGAGGAAGTTGGAAGCGATCGCATCCTTGAGGAGGATGGCCGTCCAGCCGAAACCGAGGATGAAATTGACGAGGTTGCGGAAGGTGTAGAGATTCATGCCGGAATGACCGGCGTCCATCGCGGAAGGATCGTCGACGCCGGAAGCGTCCATATCCAGGGAGGAATCCACATCCGCGCCGATGAAGGTCATTACGGTCTGGATGATGAAGATGAGAGAAGCCGCCAGGGTGATGCCCCAGAGGATTTTCATCATCACACTAAGTGTTGCCCACCAAGTTATCATAGCGCATAAATTTTATTGTTCACTGCAAAGGTAAGTAATATTTATTGAAATACAATAATTTTTTTCTACTTTTTGTAAATTTTATGTTGTTTTGTTTGCGGAAGGACTAAATCTTGGACTTGAGGGAGGCGATGCGGGCGGTGGCGGGAGTGTACCCCTGGGCTTCCGCCGCGCGGTAATACTCCATCGCCTTTTTGTAGATGGATTTCTGCATATCCGCCACTTTCTCTTTGTTCTTCTTCCACTTCACCTCGGGTGACTGGTCGGCCAGTTCCTCCAGGTCGACACCGGCCTGGAACAGCATCATCGCCTGCTGGGCGACCGTACGCTGCAGTTCTTCGTTCTGCTGCTCGATCACGGACTTCTGGCTTTCGATGGTCTTGTCGCGACGCTCGATGGTATCCCTCTGTGCGGAAATCGTCTTGTTCTTGTGGGAAATCTCGTCCTTGAGGCCGGCGAGTTCCTGCTCCTGCCGGTCGACCAGGTCCGTCATCTGCCGGATGGTCTCCTTGAGGGCCTTGTTGGATGCATTGTCCAGTTTGACTTCCTTCTCCAGCTGGCTGATCCGCTCCTTGAGGGTCGTGATCCGGGAACTGATCTGCTCGGCCTGCGTCATCCGGGCCCTTCCCTTCTCGACATCCGCCTTGAGCGAAGTGGTCTTGCTGGAAACCTCCGCGAGTTCTTCGAGGATAGCGCTTAATTCTTCGTTGCTCTTGACATAATCCGCCTGAACCTTCTGATGGTCGTCTTTCAGTTCCTTATAGGCGGCGTCCAGGGCGTCATATTTCTTCTTGGAAACCGTCTCCCCTTCCTCGAAGCAGGAAACGGCGACCGCGGCCGTCATCATCAGGGCCGCTGACAATCTGATCAGGGATTTCATCTTATTCATATTTTACAAGGGTGCATACGGAATTGTCCTGGCGGAATTCGAGGGTCAGTTTCCCGGTCAGTTCCTGATAATAGGCCTTACCGCGACCCAGCCGCTCGGAAACGAGCGCGTCGCCCTCCACCTTGAAGGGGTGGATCTCCGGATTGTATTCGCTCATTACGGTTATAATATAGGTATCGTCCAGGCCGCGCTTAACCGTCGCGGTAAAATCGCTGGAAAGGGTATCGGCCTCGATCTTGAAGTTGTACGTCCCCTCCAGATCCGTCAGCGCAAGCGCTTCCGGCGAGACGGAGACATTATTAACGAGAGAATCAAGCGCCGCCTGCTCCGCCTCGGCTTTCGCTTTCATCTTCCGGATGCCATAGATGGCTCCGATGGCGACAAGTGCCAGCGCCGCAAGGGCGATCAGCACGGTAGAAACCAAATTTTTTCTTTCCATATCCATAAATTTTTGTCGAAATATACTAATTCTTGCTTAATTTTCCGAAAAAACAATTATTTTTGTAAGGTCAGACTGAAACATTAAACCAAATTTCAATACATTATGGCTTATCAAACAGTAACTCACAACAGCTATGGCTCCCGCGTCAAAAAGTCTGCGGGTGGCGTAGGCACCGGATTCCTGATGCTCATTGCAGGTATCATCCTCCTTTTCTGGAACGAAGGCCGCACGGTCAAGACGACCAGGACCATCAAGGAAGTTGACAAACTCGCCGTCGAAATGGACGTCGCCACGGTCAATCCCGAGTTCGAAGGCAAGGTCATCCACGCCATCGGTGAAGCGAAGACCGACGACATCCTCACGGATTCCTACTTCGGCATTTCCCGCAACGCCATCAAACTCAGCGCTACGCCGGAATACTATCAGTATGTCGAGCAGAAGCACGAGGAGCACAAGGACAAAGTCGGCGGTGGCGAGGAAGTCATCACCACTTACACCTATGAGAAACAGTGGGTCCACGCCCGTCAGAACTCCTCCGCCTTCGCGGATCCTGACTACCAGAATGCCAACAACAGGCCCAGCGTTTATCCCGAGATGGAGTCTCAGAGCCTCCAGGCCCAGAACGTCTCCTTCGGCGCATACCGCCTGCCGGCTTCCCTCATCGGCCAGATGTCGAACTCCCAGGCCTTTGACGTGACCGTCAGCGACGAGAAACTCGCCGAGATCAACGAATATGCCAAGAAACTTTACAACGACCCGACCAACGACTACATCAGCGTTTCCAACAACGTCATCTACATCGGACGCAGCGCTTCCGCTCCTGAGATCGGCGATATGAGGATCACCTTCACCGAGGTTCTTCCCGGCGAGGTCTCCGTCATCTCCAAGGTCGTCGGCGACACCTTCGAGGCCTATCATTCCGACAAGAATGACAAAGACTTCAATGTCCTCACCGAAGGCAACCATAGCAAAGAGAGCATGATCGCGACCGCCAAGTCTCAGAACAAGGTGCTCGCCTGGGTTCTCCGCTTCCTCGGCATCCTGCTCCTCTACATGGGCTTCAAGAACATCTTCGGCATCCTTGACACCCTCGCCAAGGTCCTGCCGTTCCTCTCCAGCATCGTCGGTCTGGGTACCAGCCTCGTCGCCGGTGTCCTCGCCATCGCCCTCGGCCTCATCATCATCGCCATCGCCTGGATCTGGTACCGGCCGCTGCTCGGTATCCTGCTCCTCGCCGCGGTGGTCGCCATGATCTGGTTCTTCACCAAGAAGGGCAAAGAGAAGAAAGCGCAGAAAGCCGCCGAAGAGGCCGCAGCAGCCGCTGCCGCCCCGGCTCCGGAGCAGCCCGCCGAGTAATCGGGTTTCTCCCTCCGGCATTCCTGCCGCATAAACGCACAAGTGCGACCCCACCCGGGGCCGCACTTTTTCTTGAACCAATCGCCCGCCTCTCCATTTTCCTGCCTTTCCTCCGCTTTACCGGACCAAGGATCCGGGCGAAAACGCGGGAAAACGGCCGGAGTCTCGTCCAGCGGAAGGAGGATTGGGGCGAAAACACGGGAAAACGCCCGGAGTCTCATGCCGCGGAAGGAGGATTGGGGCGAAAACGAGGGAAAACGCCCGGAGTCTCGTGCTGCGGAAGGAGGATTGGGGCAGAAATGCCGCAAAACGGCCGGAGTCTGCTGCAGTGCTTCGACATATTCCGAAGGCCACCGGCCGCCGGGCTTTGACAAAAAAGGCCCGGGAGTCTTTTGGACTCTCGGGCCTCTCGAAGCACGGCAGCTACCTACTCTCCCAACTGGTGGGTCAGTACCATCGGCGATGGTGAGCTTAACTTCTCTGTTCGGAATGG
>JAEEGG010002443.1_pt1 | contig 47872 bp, 44 predicted proteins | sample 9134161 | NCBI WGS metagenome assembly JAEEGG01 (sample SAMN16246543, study PRJNA631951) | gut metagenome | biome: gut microbiome; feature: rumen; material: CR-attached | host: Bos | place: Iran: Karaj | collected 2018-10
CTGATTTTGTCACCCTCAGGAGAGATGGTAGAGTGGTCGATTACAGTAGTCTTGAAAACTACCGTACCGAGAGGTACCGGGGGTTCGAATCCCTCTCTCTCCGCCAACATCGCTGAAAATCAGCAAGTTACAAACTTACACCCAGATTTACACCCACTTTTGGTGAATCTGGGTGTTATTTTACACCCACTTTTTTGAGTACCTTTAATAGACGATATGTTAAAAGTGTTAAAGTTTTGATGTGTACTGATTTTCAGTTAGTTACAAGCGTTTATCGCGTTTTTGAAGCATATAGCACTCCCTCCAGTCATTCTAACACTCCATATCATTAATATCATAAACTATCATCATTTGCCTGTTGGAAACGAACCTAAATGGGCTTTGTAAGTCTCTCATTTGGGCATAAAGAAGCCCGCCAACTGACCTCGAACTTTCAAAGTATGCCATAAGTGGTCGACTTTCGAGCGTGACGGGTGCTTCTCCTTCCCTATTATAGTAGGTAGAAATGGCTTTTTGTTACATGTTGAACAAGTCTTGTTCCTTTGGTTTGCGAGTCTTCTGGGCTTTGGCCATCGGCTCCAGTGACCAACCAAACTCCTTTAGGTTTTCCTTCAGGGCATAGTTGATGATGCTCTTCCGGCGGTAGGCATCGGTGCCGTTCTTGAACTTCGGCTGATGCTCTTTTTCCCGGATCACTTGTATCACCTGAACATAACTGTCATAGCTACGCCCGGCTTTCAAGCAAATCTGGCGCATATAGTGCTTCACCTCATCGTCATGCAGATAATGGCTCAGCAGGGCTTCTAACGCTTGTTCCTGGACTTCCTTTGATTGGTTATACCACAGATTCTGTTTGAGACGTTCGTATGGTGTCAGGTGCTCTGTAGGCTCCACGTAATCCTCAAATGGCGACAGAGGTTCGTCGCCCTTCTGCCACGGCTTTCCATCACCCTCCTTGGGAAACTCCTTTGTGTAGATGAAGATGAAAACGGACGATACTTTGCCACCACGCCCCTTCCGAGGCCCTTCTTGGAAGTCGAACCAGAGATTAGAGTGATTGGCCGTATAGAGTTCATATAGCTCCATCTGAGTGGCTTCGAGGATATACGAGCGTACTTCCCTGAAGCTGGTATAGATGGCTGGAGTTATGACCCTCTTTGTGCGAGGATCACGTATCTCGTCGAGGTTGAAGATACGGCGAAAGTCCTCCATCTTAATAGGAACCACCCGTTTCTTGAACACATTGCCAACGGCCTGTTCGCCCCTGTCGAAGAAGCGGAAATCGCCGCAGAACTGGCTACACAACTCATACATCTTCTGGGAATACTTCGAGCGCAGCAGCATGGCCGTGCCGAGGTCGAACGTGGTGAAGCTCCGGCTGATGTCTATCAGATACGGCATAATCTCAGGTGACACGCGCACGTCATACAGCCCCGTTTCAGTATTATAGAAGAACGAGTCCACCCAATGCACCTTACCCACTATTAGCTCTCCTTTCTCGTTCCTGAAACTGACAGGCAGGAACTTCTCACCCAGCTTGCTCAGAGCCTCGTAGGTTCGCGGCACGTTTTTCTGACCGCCAATCAGTCCGAGGTCTTCATCCGTCAGGTGGAAATAGAGATCTTTCCAGTTCTCAGGCACACCGAGGTTCTTCTCCGTGAACTTATGCTTCACCTCGCCAGTGATGAAATACAGCGTCCGACGCTCAATCAGACCGTACATTACGGGCGAGTTGACGATGGCATTGCTCCAGCGAATCTGCTCATGGGTCACTTTGTTCACCTGTGGATGCCTCAGAGCCACAAGCGACTCTGCCGACATATCCAGGCAACTGGTTTCCTTCTGTATCTTGTGTTTCATTTTAAAGCTCATTTTATGTTTGACATGATGCCTTTCGGCGACACAAAGTTAATGCAATTTATCAGAACTGATAAATGACCGACTGTTAAATTTGCTGCCATTCCAAGCCATCAAGTAGCGCATTTTCTCCTAAGTTCGTTTTCGAGTGTCATAGTCTATCATTGTCCCATGCCCACATTCAGCGCATTTTCTCCTAAGTTCAGCGCATTACCTCCTAACTACTGGCGCAAAACCTCCTAAGTTCAGCGCATTTTCTCCTGAAATAACGCTTGCAACCCCTGTAAACACTGACATTCCAGCCCCATTTAAATAAAGCTATTATAAATAAACAATAAATAAAGCTTTATCGCGCACACGAGAAGCGGATGGACTTTAAGGGAAAAAGATGACAGTCTATGATACGATTGAGAACCAAAGGGAAAAAGAGACATTCAGCCGTTCAGCGCATTTTCTCCTATCTTTGACATTTTGTGTAACTCTATGATATGCCGCCCACATTCTTTTCCCTCAAAGTTGTGACCATCGGATGATGCGTTTCTTGAGGGAAAATCGACTCGACGCCATCAAGTGCCGATGTTTGTCAGTGTCAGCATAGCCCCCGTTTTAAGACGGTTTCGTCACATTCAGGCACACGACTTTTAGCCAGACTCCAATCCTCAAAGACTGAAATCCGGCCTCTCAGCTTACGATGCTCACCGCCCTTTAGCAGTGGCCTCCGCTGGCCAACTCGCTCACAACGCGGCTCAGAAGCATCACCATGAGCCATGCCAGCCTGGCGATGCCGCTGATTATCTTGAACGCACCGACCACCAAACCGTAGCCGAGCATAAAGAACAATGCAAATATCTTCATACGACTTCGTTTCTTTTCTTCAAAGATACGCAAAATCCGCGAGACCGCCAAGCCTCCAGCCCTCTTTCTCCAGCCCTGTCGCGCATCCCCTCAGTCATTCATTTCCCTTTGATGTAATGCCATATTAGGGCAATGCCTCAAAACTATAATGCGCCAATACATCAACGCTTCAAAACGCTATTACGCCAAAGCACTAATGAACTATTATGGCATTATCTCAAAACTCCAATGCAGTAATATCGTAAAACCCTAATGCAGTATTACTGCAATATAGCAATATACCAAAACGACAAAACGGCAATACTGCAATACCATTTTATAGCAATACCACAAAACTATAATAGCACAATACACCAATGCGATAATACGTCAAAGCAGCAAAACCACAATTAAGTATTGCAGTAACCACCGATTCCGTCGGCATTTCCGGCTCGATTATTTGCCCATGTCCACGAAAAGCAGTACCTTTGTATCAGCGAGGACAGCCCACCGAAGCGATGCGAAGCCTGGCCGCAAGGCGATTCCTTCCAAAGCGGAATAGCAAGTTGTACTTTTGTGCGGACAAACTCCGTTCGCCCACCCCAAAGTCACCTTGCCACCTTCAAAGAAGCTGGGGGCATGTCACCTCGCAACTCGGTAACATATCAAAGAAAGAAACCCATTATGGAACAAAAGACAAAACGCCTCTGGATTCGCCTCTCGCCCGACGAAGAAACCCTCTTCCGACGAAAGGCTGCCCGTTACAAGACCGTCTCGGCAATGGTTCGCGATGCCGTCCGTCAGTTCGACGACACCGCCACTCGCGGCAAAATCGATGCCATTAACCGCATGACCGACCTCTATCTGAAGCATCAGCAGGAACTCAGCTGGCTTGGTGGCAACTTCAACCAGACCATCAAACGTGCCAATGAACTCGCCATCGGTCAGCAGCTCACCCCGCAGTTCTTCGAGCAAGTGCTCTATCCGCAGGTCGAGCAAATCCAAGCCCTCCTGCACGACATCAAGCGGGAACAACATCAGATTGCCAAACAGCTGACACACTTTTAATTCAGGAAACGCCCCTTTAATCTGTTTCTTTAATATTTTACTGTTTTACTGAATTACTGTAATACTACAAAACTACATTATAGTAATTCCAATGATTGCAACAATCCTTCCGTCGAGCACCACCTTCCACGCCGTCGATTACAACGAGCGCAAGGTTTCCGAGGGCGTCGCCGAACTGCTGGAGATGAAGAACTTCGGTTCCATCGGCAAAATTGATCCCTATACACCCGACGAACTCAAACAGTATCTCATCGACTACACCCAGCGCAACGAGTACATTAAGAAACCGCAGTTCCACCTCGCCATATCCTGCCGGGGTGACGAGTACACCCAGGAGCAACTTCTGGACATCGCCCATCAGTACCTCAAAGAAATGGGCTATGGTGAAGAAGGCCAGCCCGTGCTCATCTATTCCCACCACGACACCGACAACAATCATCTTCACATCGTCACCAGCCGCATTGCCCCCGATGGCCACAAGATAGACCACAACCAGGAGCGCATCCGCTCTCAGGAAGTCATCAACCACATCATGGGCGAGAATCAGCAGCAACGGGCATCCGAGGCCGTCAAGAATGCCTTCGACTACAAGTTTGCGACCCTCAATCAGTTCCGTGCCATCCTCGAATCCAGCGGCTACGAATGCTATGAGAAAGACGGCAATCTCTGCATCAAGCGCGATGGTCACGTCATCGACACCCTGCCGCTGACCACCATCCAGCAGCACCTGCAGACCCTCGAACCCGATGAGCGCAGAAGGAAACAGCTCCGTGCCATCCTCCTGAAGTACCGCGATATGACTGCCGACAAAGAAGAGCTTCGCCAGCTGATGAAGCAGAAGTTTGGTGTCGATCTTGTCTTTCATGGCTCCAAGGACAAACCCTACGGCTATACCATCATCGACCATCAGAGCATAAAAAAAGACCGACAGCACTTGTTGATGCTGTCAGTCCTTGGTATTAGAGAGTGTGATATCATTCTCAGAATGCGATTGGGCCGTGGCCCATGCATGAGGTCGTTCCGAGGGCGGTTAGAGCCGCTGTGAGAATTGACACGATGACCTGAATAATGGTCTTCCAAGTTTCTTTCTTCATGGTATCAGATGTTTAATGGGTTAATAATTGGGAGGGAGCCGAGGGCTCTCAGCCCCCTCCGTTAGCTTAATCGCCGTCACCGAAGTCTAAGTCGCTGGGTTCAGAGTTGACCTCCAGCACGGTTCCCTTCGTCGGCATCACGAACGAGCCAGTGTAGGTTCCGTCGTTCTCGGTCAGCGTGATGCTGTTGCCGTTGACCTTGGCCGTGGGCACCTTGCCAGCTGCAGGCACAACGCTGATGTTCACGTTAGAGCCAGAGGCTACGTTATCGTTGCTGTTGATCTCCTGCTCGCTGTCGTCGGTCACGGTCGTAGTGCCACTGCCGTACTTGTAGATGACCAGACGGTAGTTGCCAGCTACACCGCTCTCACCGTTGCCACTCTGCGAACCGCTGTTGCCACCTGTGTTCGAGCCACTGCCACTGTTCTGCGAACCGCTGCCAGAGCCTCCGTTGATGGTGCCTGTGCCGCTCTGTGAGCCGCTGTTCTGCGAATCGCCGTTGCCGCTGTCACCGCCATTAGAGTCGTCTCCGTTCTCGCTCTCGTCGCTCTTCAGGAGCGAGTCGATGTTGATAAACTCGGCCTTCTTCAGGAACTCGCGGCTGGAGATGTTCTCCTCCGTAGTCTGCTCGGGCAGGAAACGGATGTGGAGTGCCTTCAGGTGCTTGTTCACGTTGAAATCCTCCTTCTTGGCGGCTCCGTTCTTCTGGTTTTCGAGGGTACAGTAGAAGGTGCCGAGGCCCTCAATCTTTACCTTCTTCGACTCCAGCAACATCTCAACGAGACAGCTGCGGAACTTCTCCAGCACGCCGTAAACGACGTCGGGGGTGTAGATGCTACCATGCTCCGAGATGTGGTTAGCCAACTTTCGGGTGTTCAACGTTTCCAGACTTTTGATCTGAGCGTACCACTTGCCATAGGCCTGCGAGTACGAGTTCTGGTTTCTCTTTACTTCATACAAAATCTTTGCCATAGTGTTTAAATGTGTTTTTCATGGTATTAGACTCATTTTCGGCCAGCTACATCGGGTGGCCGAATCCCGCTTTTGTGTCTCTCATGATTGACAATGCAAAGGTACAACATTTTTCGTGCGGTTCCAAATTTTGACCCTCGATTTGGGGCGATTTTCTGCACGAAATTGCCCAATTTCAACGAACCGTAATTTCGTGGCCTCGAAGCCGTAATTTTCGAGCCTTTGAGATTACGTTTCGTCGCTAACGATCTACATCGGCATTTTCGGCCATGTCACATTGTAACAATGTAACTTTGTAACATTAAGCCCGTGCCGAAGTGTAGACGATAATAATTAGAATAATAATAATTATAATTATTATATATTCTAAAGTAAAAACGGCATAAATTAAAAATCCTTATTGTTACATTGTTACAAAGTTACAATGTTACAAAAGTTTGCAAGAAAACGCACTAATCTCGATTTTTATTTGTATCTTTGCAACGTCCAAACCTAAGTCTGTGGACTGATGGGGACAACTGCATTGCGGAATAAGCGACACTGTACGCTTTGTTTTTGGTGACTTGAACTACCACAATCAAATCTCAATCAAAGACAATGGCAGAGGTGACGCCTACGGGTGTATATATGTATGCAGCCGGGGTGTGCCGAGGGTACCTGTACCCTCTGTGCACACTTTTCGGGTGTACTATATACAGACCTGCGTGGGTATCGACTCTGTTCGTTCTATTGAGAAGGCTGTGGTAGGCCAAAGTCACGGGACGGGCAGCAGTAGATACCCCGCTTTTCGTATGTGGTTCAACAAAGGTTTCTAACCATTCTGGCGCTTGGGTATCAGTCGGAGCACATAGTTATGCCGATGATGAACCTGGCAACAATCTACGATATAGAGTCATACTTGTCGAAAGTAAATGATGATTACCAGTCAAAGGATACAACCGAGCATTCTTTCAGGGGGACGCTGCAAAATCTTTTGACGAAGATGTTGAACGAGGGTGTCAGGAAGGATGCTCAGATATCTATCATCAACGAGCCAAAACGAAAAGACTATGGTGCGCCCGACTTTGAATTTCGTAAAAACGATATTGCCATAGCATTTCTGGAAACTAAGGATTTGGGCGACGATGATGTCAGAGGCGTAAAGAAGCACAAGGAACAATTTGACCGCTACAAAAAAGCAGTTAACAATATTGCCTTCACCAACTATCTTCATTTTGTGCTTTATGAAAATGGTGAAGAGGTGTTATCGGCTCAAATTGGAGACATTGTTAATGGTGAAATCGTTATAACCCAAGACCAGGAACAACTATCTATCTTTGAAAAGATTGTAAGAAGTTTAGGGGATGCTAGTATTCAGCCAATCAGAAGTGCGAACCTATTGGCAGATGCAATGTCTGCGAAAGCCAAGATTATTGCCGATGTGCTAACCAAGGCAATGGATAATAATGAGAGTGACGAAGACAAAGAGCTGCATGACAAAATGGAGTCGTTCAAGAAATATCTTGTCCACGACATGAAACAGGAGCAATTCACAGACTTCTATGCTCAGACTATCGTTTACGGTCTGTTTATTGCCAGAATATACGACAAGACTCCCCAAGATTTCTCCTTACAAGAGGCCGCTGATTTAATTCCTGCCTTAAATCCGTTCTTAAAGAAGATCTTTAAATTGCTGGCTTTAGCGCAACTACATAGTGGTGCAAAATGGATAGTGGAAGATTTGGTTTCAATATTCAGAGTCACTGACATAGAAAAGGTGCTGAGAAACTATGGTAAAGACCCGCTAGTCCATTTCTATGAAGACTTCCTTGAAGCATATAATCCCAAGATACGTGAAGAGTTTGGAGTATGGTACACACCAAGAGAGGTAGTAAAGTTCATTGTAGATTCTGTTGATACCATTCTCAAAACCAGATTGAATATTAACGATGGATTGTCGGATAATTCACCCGTGGAAGATGACCCCAATATGCACAAGGTTCAGATATTAGATCCAGCTACAGGAACAGGTACATTCCTTGCCGTTACTGCTGAAAAAATTTATGAGAGCTACAAGGGCCAAGAGGGTCTGTGGCCTGAAGATGTAGTGAAGCACATTATACCTCGTCTGAATGGATTTGAATATTTAATGGCTCCTTACACAATGGCTCACCTCAAGGTAGCCACATCTCTGCGGCTTGATGAAATTCATGAACAGTTGCCAGAACGTTTGCAGATATTCCTCACCAATTCGTTGGAAGAGGAACATCCTGAACAAAAGTTGGACTTTGCCAAGTTTATCACCGACGAATCGAATGCCGCCAGCAAGATCAAGCGTGACACTCCTGTCATGGTTGTAATGGGCAACCCACCATATAATGATAAATCTGCAAACAATGGTGATTGGATAAGGGACTTGATGAATGACTACAAGCAGGAGCCAGGAATGACGAAAGTACAGGTTAGATTTGATAAGAAAAAGGGTGAGTGGATATACAAAAACACCCTAAAAGAACCTAATCCAAAAGGCATCAATAACGATTATTGCAAATTCATCCGTTTGGGGCAGAAGTTTGTGGAACGAACACAAGAAGGTGTTTTAGCTTATATCTGTGGCAATACTTTCCTTGATACTAGGTTATTCAGAGGAATGCGTTATGAACTTATGAAAAAGTTTGATGAAATATACATTGTCAATCTACATGGTTCAACCAAACGACATGAAAACACAGAAGAGCAAAGGGATGAATGCGTATTCAAGATACTGGTCGGTGTCAGTATCAACATTTTCATCAAGCATAAAAATGGTAACCCAAATGAACTGGCAAAGGTACATTATAAAGATGTCTATGGGACACGTAGCGAGAAATTAGAGTACCTTGAAAGCATGAAGTTTGAAGATATTGATTTCACGGATATAGATCCGATAAAGCCATTATACACATTCAGGGTTAGAGATCCGCATCTGAGAGAAAAATACGATAAAGGGTTCTGCATTTCTAAATTGATGACGGAAGACGTTAAGCAAGGCTTTACAACTGGAGCAGATGCTTTGTTGATACACTTTACCAAAAATTCTGTTTCAAGTTTCGCAGAAGATATCTTGAAAGAACCGTTTGAAAAGGTGGTGCAGAAATATTCATTGTCAGATATTGAATCTGTACGTAATAAATACGCCAAAATACAAAATGATATCAATGATGCCCATATTGTTCCTGTTAAGCACATCACAGAAATGACATATCGGCCATTTGATAACAGATGGACTATTTATAACAAAACGGTTTTAGACAGGTATCGTCCTGAAATTGAAAAAAATATCTTGAATAAAAACAATATCATTCTCTGCCTTGGAAAAGAAGGCAATACGCAAGGAGATGCTATATGGTCGCTGGCATTTGTTTCAACTCTACCAACAGATAAGAATTTGATACCCCGCGGCGGTATATATTTGTTTCCACTTTTCGTTTATGATGAATTGGGAATGATTCATACAAACTTCTCAACCGATATTCTCAAAGAGATAGAATCTAGAATTGGAAAGCATCTTCAACAGCCAGAGGCTGAAGAACGACATGAGGACGGTTTCTTGCCTCTAGATCTTTTCGACTATGTTTATGCCGTTCTACATTCCACTATCTATCGTGAGACTTATCATGAGTGTCTACAAGATGGTTTCCCCACAATTCCATATCCTTATTCAGCAGACTACTTCTTCCAGATGGCAGACTTTGGAAAGCAGATTAGAGAATTACATCTCCTCAAGAATATCAGTCGTAATGACCTGATAACGGATTATCCCATCAGACTTCCTAAGGACAACAATGTCGTTACAGAAAGAAATTTCGTAGATACAGAAGAGGGCTATGGACAGGTATGGATAAACAAACAACAGTATTTTGACAGGGTTCCTGTAGGAGTTTGGCAACTCATCGTTTCAGGCTATCAACCCCTCGACAAATGGCTAAAAGACCGACAAGGGAAACAACTAACTAACGATGAGGTGATACACTATCAAAAGATAGTAGTAGCGTTGCAAAGGCAGATGGAAATTATGGATGAAATAAATCGGGTGATAGAGATTTGACAATTGTTTGATTGCAAGATGTTGCTCTGGGTGAGAGTAAATCGGGCTTTAGAAATAATTTTTACAGTAAATTTGTTCCTAACAATCTTTACATCAACGTTTCACCCTATCGATTCTTTAGAATCTTTAACTACAAATATTTTCCCGCTCATGTCAAATTGAGCGGGATTTTTTGTACCTTTGTGCTCCGATAAAAGAAAAGGTATAAGATGAACAACATAGATAGTTACAAAGAATATATTCAGGATAGCATCATTAATCGCTTAGAGCGTTTGATGGGAAACGATGAGGTAGATGATGTTAATCTTTGGGAGAAATATGGTTCGAAAGGTCTTACCCCCATGAAGGACTCTGTTTACAGAAGCGTGTTGCATGCCATGATGGTGCCTTACTACAAGATGTATCTCAATGGCGACACTAAGCTTTGTTGTATTGGTAGTCGGCTGGAGAGCATAGGGCGCGAGATGGCACACGTTATTGCGGATGATGACCAGTTTGGTAGTTGGGCATCGGAACAAAAACTGATTTTAGCTGCGGAAAACTGGGGTGACAACATGAAGCACTTTGAGAAAGAGTCAAAGCGCATTTACCGGTTCTTTCATGTGCTGGAGCTTTTGTTGCAATACGATTGCCTACAAGATTGGAAAAGTTTGTCTGGGGAATTGAAGGAAATGCTTTTCAAGGCAGAGGTGTGTTATGACTATAAAACTGACGAGGTGCTGTGTGTGCTGCATGCGTTCACCATGATTATGCAGCAAGAGTGGACGAAGGAGAAAAAGCAGGAGCAGTTTCATCTACTCCACCAGCACTGGCTGTTCCTGAAGCACTATTATTCGGTGATGACGCGACATATCATCGGTGTGAAGTGGACGAAATTTTCAAAGGTTACTGAGACGGTGATGACGGCGAGCCAGGCGTTCAAGCCCCACATGCACATCTACTATTGTGGGCTGATGGACTGCGTGGATGAGTTGAACCTTGATAAGAAGCATCGTCGGGAAATGGATAAGATTTGTCTTCAGATGCAAGAGGAACTCAACCGTATAAAGGATCACTCAGAATTGCTTTATGATCTGTGTGATGCGCTATTCCCTGAGGACTTTCAACGCATGCTCCGTGAGAACAGACCAAAGAGTTATAAGGAGGTGGAGGATGAGAGCCACCGTAAGGATGAACTCATCAAGCAGATTCAGAAGCAGAACAAACAGCTGAAAAGCGATTTGGATGCGACTAAAGAGGTGTTGGAACAAATGATTCTGTCGTCAATACCGATTAAGGATGTTGATGTGGAACTGGAGCAATATCCTCCTGCTATGTCGTGGGAATTACTGCTGAAACTGAACGAGAGTCCCATTTTGAATGCTTTCGAGGCCTGGCACAATGCTTATCCGGCATTGCTTAAGAAATATCGTGACCGCTTGGTGGACAGTATGAACCAGCAGAAGGAACTGAACGAGGCTATCAAGGAAGGTGTTAATCGGCCTACCTATAATTATGAGGCAGGCTCCACTCACGATGACAAACGCAATCAACTGGTGTTTGGTGAAGAAAAAGAAAAGCTCGTACCATTAAAACGACTGACCAATGAGTGATAATTATCATTATGAAGACGGAGCCAAGCACTATGACCACAAGAAAGTGCTCCATATTGAAAGTGTCGGTAGCGGTGACATCGAAAAGCTGATAAGTGCTTTCTTTAAGGATGGTGCAGAGGATGCAGAGATTGTGGAGGAGGTGACAGAAGATGCCACTGTCCCCGTTCCTCAGAAAAAGGGCACTTCAAGAAAACCTAAGAAGGCGGCCACTGCAAAACCAAAGAAGCCACGTGAAACGATGACCTTTGGTCGGAAGAGTGGAGTAACGGAGGGGCATCTTGTTCTGCTCTATCAGAAACTGACAGAGGAAGGCTGGATTGAGGGTAACGAAGCCGACTTCAAGGCACTCTTTTCTTGCAAAAGAGACGAAGACTGTCAGTTGACGTGGAAAGGCATTTTTGGCAAAGGTACGCTTGTGGAGTTGTTCAAACAGTTTGTAGCTGAAGGGCTAATAACGGTTTCCACTGGATATACACTTCCTTCTATCCTCGAAGGGCATTTCAAGAATACCGAGGGTCAATGGCTTACAGGTCTTGACAAAGGTAATAGTGCCAATGACAAGGCTCTGCCCATTATTCAGGAATGTGTGAAACTGTTGAAGGCCAAACCCGATCAACTGATTTATGGCAACTACGAAGAAGATGAGGACTTTAAGTCAGAATACGACCCATACGACCATCAAGATTTGCAGTATCATAAAGGCTGATAACTCGATTAGGGAATCCCTTAGGGAAAACAAAACTTTTTTTGAATATTTTTCGTTTATAACGGAATCTCTTTGAAATACAAGGGGTTCCGTTTTTAATTTTTGTTGGCCTGTGGGGGCTGGCATGGCCTTTCCCTAACGTTTTCCCTAAAGATTCCCCTGAAATAAGCGGGGTTGTTCGGGTATTACGGAGGTTGACTCGAAAAGAGCACTTCCATCGAACAACTTTAAGACCCCGCCTAAGGAGCGGTAACAAAAGAAAATGGCACGAGATTTAATGCAAGGTAAGCGTATCTACGACAGAATGAAGAATCAAGCCCGCCAGCAACTGGCATTGATGAATCGTTGTAGAATGCACAGACAAGGAGGCAAAGGAGTAGCGAACCAGCCTTTCTATGTACAATTTCTTAATCGCTAAAAGTAACCAAAGTTTAATCTGAGACGAAAGCAGGATGCGGGAAGTCTCGCGAGTGAAAAGGATCCAATTTCAGCACTTGCCGAATCTCGCTAAAGTTTCAGAAAAATGAATCCAGAAAAATTTAACGAACAGATTTTGAATAACGCAGTCCAGATGGACGCAAGTGTTAACTTCCAGTTGAACGGCAACATGCTGATAGTGCCGTGTCCGTGGGAGGAAGAGAAAGAGGTGACTAACGGTGAGCGTGTACGTTATCGTGGTGGCATCGAGGTAGATGCCGACGGTCGAACCAGAGTGAAGCGTTACAGAGATGGCAGCAAGGGGCCACTCCACGAAACCCTCTATGAGACGGCTCACGGGGCAGTAAAGATTACACGTCCCATCTATCGTAAAAGTGACAGCTGCGGTCACAGAGCTGGTGAGAGACGAATGGATCAAGAGTTTGTGTACGTCACGTTCAAGTTCCCGAAGAAGTACGGACTGGCTCTGACCAAGGCTCTCTATCAGGAGGAGGCCGACGAGATTATGTCTTACTTTAAAACCAGAAAGGAGGAAACGATATGGAAGTAGAATTGAAGCAGTTGATAGCACTCAACGCACGTCAGACCAAGGAGCAAACAAGGGCATTCGTAAAAGAATGCCCGCTCCATGACTACGATTCTTTGACTCGTTCACCACGTCTGAAGCAGATGGCAGAGCGTATCAATTCAACTGACGACGATGAGCAACAGAGAAAGTTGAAATCGTGGTTGCCGTTCCGTTGTCCGCACTACACCAAGTTTCGTGATGACTATCGTGACCGTGAGCACATCGTGGCTGAGTCGTTCACTTGGCAGACGTGCATCGATATTGACGACCCTGAGTTGGTGGAGAAGGCCAATGAGATGTCTGAAAAGCTCGATATAGAAGTTGGTGGAAAGTGGCAGGGGTTGATGCTACACAAGGATTATTCCATCCGTCGTAAACTGCACATCGATATCCGTCTGCCGTTGGGCATGACGGTGCCCGAGGCTCAACGTGAATACTGCAAGGCTCTTGGTGTTGCCTGTGATACCAGCTGCTTTACTCCTGAGCGGTTCATCTATATCTCACCAGCCGATTTTGAAATCTATCGTGCCGATGGTTGGTACCTGCAACTTTCTGAGGAAGAGGTGGCTCAGCGTCGTAAGGCTTATATTGACAGAGGTTTGAGCATTGATGGACGCACAGAGGATGGTTCTTACTATGATCCAGACGATGATGGTGATGCACCAACACCTGCGCCCGTAGCACCTGCCGTTGCACCCGATGCCCCTGCAGAGAAAGTTGAAACCAAGTTTCCGCAAGAGTTCAAAGGCGTGCCTTATACCTCTATTATATGTGAGTACTGGCGCAGAACTGGTGGTGAACCATCTGAGGGTGAGCGCAATAAACGACTCCATCAGTTGGCTGCAAATTTGAGGGCCATCTGCGACAACAACGAGGAATGGCTGTTAGAGGTGATGCCTCGTTTCGGGTTGTCGGCTCAGGAAATGCGGGGCATTATCCACTCGGCTTGCAAGGAGCCAACCAAAGGTTCACGACTGATAGATCAGATTGTGAGTGCGCTCGAAATGGGAATCTCTTCGGATGAAATCGAAGATGCTGAGGCCGTTCAGGCTGAGACTGGCGTGAAAGTCAATGTCAAAGCATTGCCCATCGGACTCAAAGAGTCTTTGGCTGGGGTGCCTGTAACGATGCACATGCCTGTATTATGTGGTGTTCTGCCGATAGCAGCGGCATACGCCGACCAAGTTCAGATTGAGTATTGCGACGGCAATTTACAGCACTTGGGGTTGATGTCGATTATCCGAGGCGAGCAGGCCTCGAACAAATCGGTGGTCAAGAACGCCGTTGATGTCTGGAAACGTCAGTTCGATGAAGAGGATGCCTTGGCACGTAAACGTGAAGAGGAATGGAAGGAGCGTAAGAAAGGCCGCAAGGCTAACGAAAAGGCTCCCGAAGATCCTAAAGTGCTCATCCGAATGGTGCCAGTCACGGTTTCATGCTCGACCCTTTTGAAGCGTTTCAAGAATGCCCAAGGGCATACCTTGTACAGCTTTGGAGAGGAGCTTGATACCCTCAGAAAAACGAATGGTGCAGGCTCATGGAGTTCGAAGTATGATATCTATCGCCTTTCGTTCGATAAGGGTGAGTGGGGCCAGGATTACAACTCTGATGCCGCAGAATCGGGAGTCGTAAAAGTCGCCTATAACTGGACGATGCTCGGAACCAACGGGGCCATGCGGAAGTGCTTCAAGTCGGATAACATCGAGAATGGTCTAAGCTCTCGAATCCTCGTAGCCGAAATGCCTGATAGCAGCTTTTCGAAGATGCCCAAGTTTGGCCGTCGTTCGGCAGAGGATGAAGCCAAGATTCAAGAGGCTGTGACCCGTCTGCGTTCTTTCTCTGGTCTCGTTGACACCCCTCGTTTGCGCAAAGCCATCGAGGAATGGGTGGAGCAGAAACGAGTAGAGGCAGTCAAGGATATCGACCATGTGAAGGACACCTATCGTAAACGTGCTGCCGTGATTGGCTTCCGATGTGGGGTGATTTTTCATCTGTTGTCAGGCTGCAACAAGGAAAGCAAGGCCTGTCTCGACTTTGCACTAATGATGGCCCAGTATTGTCTTTCTCAGCAGATAAAAGCATTCGGCGAGGCATTGCAAAATCAGTATGTCGATGCGCATGAAGAGTGCCAGCGCTATAGTGCCAATCATTCCGTCTTCGACCAACTTGCACCAACCTTTACTGTTGATGACCTCCGAGCCTTGAAACGCGGCTATTGCTCAGAAACAGCCATGCGCATGATTATCTCTCGTTGGATGCGTGACGGATGGATAAGTAAGACCGACCGCCACCACTGGACGAAACGTAACAATGTAACTTTGTAACAATGTAACAATAAGCATTATGGAATTAATATTAGAACGTATAGCAAAACGCAAGACCTACACGATTGGTCATCTGTATATCCGCAGAACAATCGTAGATGAGTATTCAACGGGCTATTCTAACGAGTATTTCTGCGACACAATGGAACCCACATGGCGCGACTATGAGCACGGGGCGTATAAAATCAAGGGCAAGAGTGCGATACCGGAAGGCCGTTACGCCGTGGTTATCTCGTACTCGCCAAAGATGCAGAAGTGGTTACCGATACTGTTGGGTGTGCCGAAGTTCGAGGGCATCCGCATCCATGCTGGCAACACGGCAGCAGACACCGAGGGCTGCATCCTGCTGGGTAAGAACCGCGAGGTGGGCAAGGTGTTGGACAGTCGCATCTGGGTGCACCGCCTGAAGCAGAAAATCGTGGAGGCCAAAGAGCGCGGTGAGCCGGTATGGATCACCATCCGATAAACAGAAAAATTCGGGGGAAAGCAATTTTCTCCGAATTTTTATTTGTTATTCGGCTGATTTTCAGTATCTTTGCAACGAGAATATAAACCAATAAAAAAATCGTATGATGATTTCCAGACTTATAACCATTGCTGCCGCCCTCATCATGTCGACATCGTTGATGGCGCAAAACGTGAATGCCAAGTTGAACGTGAGTGTAACCAAGCTGAACTATACCGAAAAGAATAAGAGTAAAACCGACGGTATACTGGATGTGCTTGCCGACGCCATGAACGATCAGACGGTGACCGAACAGCCTGGTTATGTGGATGCCGTGCGTGCGAGTGTTATCCAGGCATTGGGCTACGTGCGCCGCTTCACGGTGAGCGATGGTCTGCAGGTGCCTCCTACCCCCGAGACACAGCTGATTTTCGATGGTACCATCAATTATATTACCACTATTACCGAATGGCATACCAAGGATAAGAACAGAAAACAGGAACACTACGCCAAGATCAGCGTGACACTCCACAAGAAAAGAGCTGACACAGGCGAACTGCTGGATAGCGAAGTGTTTGAGGTAGGCCGTTCAGGTGGAAGCAGTTACCTATGGGACAACACCCGCGAGAATGCCATCAAGAATGGTCTATCGTCGCTGCGTCGCCAGATTGGACGCTACTACAACATCGATTATCCCCTCGTGGCTCGTATCCTGGAGCGTGGCGCCGAGAAGAAAGACAAGCAGAAGGAGGTGTACATCGACCTCGGTTCGACTCATGGCGTGTATGAGGGCCTGCATTTCGATGTCTACACCATCGGCAAGATTGGTGGTAAGGAGACACGCAAGCAGATTGCCCGTCTGAAGATCAACGAGATTGAGGGCGACGAGGTGAGCCTCTGCAAGGTGACTTCAGGTGCCAAGGATCTCAAGACCGCACTCGACGAACAGCGCGAGCTGCTCATCGTTTCTACCGACTAATCGATACACGCTGTCTAGCGATTCTTATGGCTCATGAACCAGCTATGCGTAAAGAAATGGTACATGAGCAAAGCAACCACGGTAATAGCCAATGAGCACATGATGAGTGCATCGGGATTACCATAGAACTGGGCATACCCTAGTGTCAGTCCCAAAGCCACACCCGTTTCCCAAGCCAGGAAGTAGGTGCTCAGCGACGTGCCTCGCTTGCAGTGGCGGCTCAGCTTGATGAAGAACAAGAGGAAGCGTGAAGCCACCAGTCCGATGGCTACTCCAAGGAGCACGGGAGCCACAGGCGACTGCATGGAAGTATACATGACCAGCAGCGATGCCATGAGCAGAATGAGCCCGGTGATAACCTCGCTCTTGAGTTCGGCATCACGGAATACGAAGCGCTGGGCAAGCAATGCCAAGAGGAATCCGCCCATGACAAACGCATAGAAAACAGGCTCTAAGGAAAGTGTGAACAGAAATCCAATAACTACACTGATTATCAGTAAGTTAAGAAACAACACAAAGCCAACCGGAAGAATAAACCGATCGAGCGATGCCACATGGACTGTCTCCTCTGGAGCACGGAATGGGAACGACACGCAGCGGATGAGCAACAGCGACAGCAGTACGCATCCGACGGTGGCATAGAGCACATAGGTAAAGCCCAGCGACGTATAAAGAAGCAATCCCGCAAGAGGCCCTAACGAGATGGCAAAACGGGCAAACCACGACGAGCTGTGATTGGCCTCCGTGCGCTGATGAGCCTCGCAGGTATCGATGATCAGCGTCGACGACAGCACCATCTGAGCCAGTCCGAAAGAGGCACCTAACAGCAAGCGCTGGAGGAGGATGACAGAAAACTCCATAAACTCCGACCGCAGGTTGTCGATATAATAAAGAAGTGCAATGCTGAGACCCATGACAAAGATGGCCAGCATGCACACCTTGTTGCGGCGATAATGCTGAACAAGCCATGAACACTGCGACCCCAAGAGATAGAGTCCCAAGCCATAGGCGCCCATCGACAAGCCAATCTCCAAGGATGAGAAATTCTCCATCCGCATCAGCCACAAGGGCATGACGGGTATCAACATGTAGACTGCCGACGTGAGCAGCAGCGAAGCCAGCGACATGAGCCAAAACTCACGGTGCCAGAGTTTCAGATGAACGGGTGTATTCTGAGAATTCACGTAGTTCTGTTTTAGTTCATACTAATAGGACTCCTGCTCGTTGGGGAAGTCACTATTCTTAACGTCCTCCACGTAGTGACCTACGGCATCCGTAATCACCGTACTGAGGTCGGCATAGCGGCGCAGGAAACGCGGAGAGAAGCCCTGAGTCATACCCAGCATATCGGCAACGACCAACACCTGACCATCGGTGCCATTGCCAGCACCAATACCGATGGTGGGACACTTAACCAGCTTGGTCACCTCGGTAGCCAGAGCGGCAGGCACCTTCTCGAGAACGATGCCGAAACAACCAATCTCATCGAGCTTCTGGGCATCGGAAATGAGTTTCTGAGCCTCGGCCTCCTCCTTGGCACGCACGGCATAGGTACCGAACTTGTTGATGCTCTGAGGCGTCAGTCCCAGATGGCCCATCACGGGAATACCGGCATCGAGAATGCGCTTGACGGTATCGAGAATCTCCACACCACCCTCCAGTTTCAGGGCGTCGCATCCGCTCTCCTTCATGATGCGGATGGCATTGGAAACACCCTCAGCGGCATTCACCTGATAAGAACCGAAAGGCATGTCGCAGACTACCAAAGCACGTTTGGCGGCACGTGCCACACTCTTAGCATGATAGATCATCTGGTCGACGGTGATAGGCAGCGTGGTGGCATTACCAGCCATCACGTTCGAAGCCGAGTCGCCAACGAGGATAGCATCGATGCCAGCCTTGTCGACAAGCGTTGCCATCGTGTAGTCATACGAGGTGAGCATACTGATTTTCTCACCGCTCTGCTTCATTTCCATGAAGCGGTGGGTAGTTACTTTACGAGTATCTGAAACTAAATATCCAGCCATAACAAATTTGTTTTTTTATGTGATTGATTAATGTTGATTATACGTATTGTTGATAGTCGCCGACCACCTCGTCGCAAAGGGGACGGATGGCATCAGCGGGGTTGGTGGTGGCCAGACCGACAACATACATGCCGGCAGCACGACCAGACTTCAGACCATTGAACGAATCTTCGAATACCACGCAATCCTCGGGCGACACACCGAAACGCTCGGCAGCCTTCAGATAGCAGTCGGGATCGGGCTTGGAGCGCTCGAAATCCTCGGAGGTGAGAATGGCATCGAAAAGCGACTTAAACTCAGGACGACGGCTATAAACGGCCTTCATCTTGGGTTGATTGGAACTAGTGACCACAGCCGTCTTCACCCCATGACTGCGCAGGAGCGTGATAAACGATTGGAAATGGGCTACGTAATCGTAGCTCATCTGTTGTTCGAAAGCATCGAGCCGTTCGGTAATCACAGCCTGCATGGGCTTCAGGTCGCCCGAAAACCATGCATCGTAGATCTGAGTGAGCGTCTGACCCTTGATTTCATTCTCAAGGCCAGGATGCTCAGGATGGAATTCTCTGCACTGAGCACCCCAAAACACCGAATACTGCGGTTCTGTATCAAAAACCACACCGTCCAAATCGAACAATGCAGCCTTAAAATCTGTCATCTTTTTCATTTGCGGGTGCAAAGGTACGAATTTATTAATAAATAGCAATGATTATTGGAAATATTTCGTAACTTTGCAGCATGAATTGTGATATTATACTGAAATATTTCCCCGATTTAACGGAAAATCAGCAACGGCAAGTGGCTATGCTTGGCGAATTGTACAGCGACTGGAATGCCAAAATCAATGTCATTTCGCGCAAGGATATTGACAACTTGTACGAACACCACGTGTTGCACTCGATGGCTATTGCCAAGATGGTTCATTTCCGCCCAGGCACGAAGATTCTGGATTTCGGTACTGGCGGCGGATTCCCCGGAATTCCCCTGGCTATTCTGTTTCCCGAGTGTCAGTTTAAGCTGATTGACGGCACGGGCAAGAAGATAAAAGTGGCGCAGGAAGTAGCCAATGCCATCGGACTGAAGAACTGCCAGCCCGAGCATCTGAGAGGCGAAGAGGAGAAGGGAAAATACGATTTTGTGGTCAGCCGTGCCGTGATGCCCCTACCCGACTTGGTGAAAATCGTGAAGAAAAACATCGGCAAGGAGCAACGCAATGCGCTGCCCAATGGTGTGATATGCCTGAAAGGCGGCAACCTGCAAGCCGAGACACAACCCTTCAGAAGAATAGCAGAACAGGCGTCGCTCGACCAATGGTTCAGCGAGGAATGGTTCAAGGAGAAACATCTGATATATCTGCCGCTATGATGACGATTAAGCGATTCATGTGTAATCCGCTGCAGGAGAACACCTATATAGTAAGCGATGACACCAAGGAGTGTGTCATCATTGATTGCGGTGCCTACTACGACAACGAGAAGCAGGCACTGAAGGACTACATCAGTCAGGAAGGGCTGAAACCCGTTCATCTGATAGCCACCCACGGACACCTGGACCATAACTTCGGGGATGCCGACATGCTGCGCACATACGGGCTGAAGGTAGAGATATGCGAGGAGGATGTGGAGCTGGTGACTCACCTGTCATTCCATGCCTCCACCATCTTTGGCATGCAAATCAACGATCCTGAGCCCGAAGTGGGCCGCACGCTGAAAGACGGCGACATCATCACTTTTGGTGACCACAAGTTGAAGGTTGTGCAGACACCCGGACACAGCCACGGCTCGGCCCTACTCTACTGCGAGGACGAACACATGGTGTTCACAGGCGACACGCTGTTCAGAATGAGTATCGGGCGCACCGACTTCGAGGAAGGCAGTTGGGAGGAGATGGAGCATAGCCTGAACGACGTGATTGCCAAGCTGCCAAAAGAAACAACCGTGCTGCCCGGACACGGTCCGCAGAGCACGATTGCCGATGAGTTGCAATTCAACCCTTATCTGAGATAAGCAATCTTCTTATTTCACTTTTTTCTTCACACCATTACTCTCGTTCTGCATCCGGTCGAGGGCTGTCACCACGTAGGTGTTGTGCCAAGCATCGGCAGGCAGTTCGTAGTGGGTGTCGGAAGTAATCTTCACAATCTTCGAGGCATCGTTGATATTAACAGGTTCACCCTCAGCAAAACGGTAGACCACGTATTTGACAGCCTCATCCTTCCAGCTCTTACCCTTTGGTGCCGTCCAGAACAGCACCTGCTGACCATCCATATCCAACACCTTCACCTTACGAGGCTTCTTAGGTGCCTTCTGGTCGATATGAGTCATGACGGGTTGCAAAGCAGGATAACGCCAGTAGTTGTTACGCAGCGACGTGCCGTAGTTGCCAATATTATCGACAGCCGCCTTGGCGTACCACAACACGGTGCCCTGAACGTTAGGCAACTGCTGGTGCAAAGCCATCTTGGCAGCCAGCTGATGGCGGTCCGTCTGCTTGGGATCGCTGTGCTTGACCGTGCGTTCCACGTCTTCACCAATAAACAGCGGTGTCTTGACGAGGTGGTTGTTCCACCAATGGATGAGCTCGTCATAATCGGCAGCCTTATTGCCTATTTCCCAATACAGCTGGGGTACGCAATAGTCCATCCATTTGTTGGCATCCCACAGAAGCACGTTGGCATAGAGGTCGTCGTAGTTCTGCAATCCATTGGTATTGCTGCCGTTAGGATCGCTCTTCTTGTTACGGAAAATGCCGAAAGGCGACACGCCGAACTTCACCCAGGGCTTCACGGCGTGAATGGTCTTGGAAAGCTGTTGGATAAACAGGTCGACATTATATCTGCGCCAGTCTTTCTGGTCGGTAATACCATTATTATTCGCAGCATAATAGGCATCATCGGGAATCTTCACACCAGCTACAGGATAAGGATAGAAGTAATCGTCGATATGCAATCCATCAACATCGTAACGCTCAACGATATCAGCAACTACAGCGCAAATGTAGTCGCGGCACGCCTGCAAGGCAGGATTGAGCAGCGTGAGGCCGTCGTATTGGAAGGTCCATTCGGGATGCTTCACGATGACGTGATTGCGCGCATTGGCATGTGGCGACTTGGTCTTGGCACGATAGGGATTAATCCATGCGTGCAGCTCCATGCCGTGCTGGTGGCATTGTTCTATCATCCACTGCAGTGGGTCCCAATAAGGCTGGGGCGCACGACCTTGCTCACCTGTCAGATAGTAGCTCCAAGGTTCCAGGTCGCTCTGATAGAGTGCGTCACACTCTGGGCGGACTTGAAAGATGATAGCATTGCATCCGTCCTTCTGGAGTTCATCCAACTGGTAGCTCAGCGTCTGCTGCATAGCCGATGTAGCCATGCCCTTAAACTGGCCGTTGACACACTGAATCCACGCACCTCTGAACTCTCGCTTCTGCTGAGCGGTGACAACAGAAAACATTAAAGCGAATGCGCAAAACACTATGATAAATCTTTTCATTATTCTGGTTATGAATTAGTTACATTACTTATACGACTTCATTGCACGATCCATCTCGCGCCTGTCTTCCTTCTCTTTCAGGGTCTGTCGCTTATCAAAATCTTTCTTACCCTTGCAGAGAGCGATGTCCATTTTTGCCCTGCCATTGGGGTCGATAAACACCAGCAGCGGAACGATGGTATAACCCGTCTGTTTGGTAGCCGATGCCAGCTTGGCAATCTCTCGCTTGGTAAGCAACAACTTGCGGTCGCGCTTCAATTCGTGGTTGTTGTACGAGCCGTAAAAGTAAGGGCTGATATTCATGCCCTTCACCCAGAGTTCACCATTGATGATGGTACAATAGGTATCCACCAGGCTGGCCCTACCCTGACGGATAGACTTGATTTCCGTGCCCGTAAGCACAATGCCCGCCGTATATGTCTCAATGAAGAAATATTCGAACGAGGCTTTCTTGTTTCTTATATTGACAGGACTCTTTTTCCTGATTAGTTCTTCTTCCTTATTCATTGTTACTTATTCTCTATCGTGGCAAAGCGGTCCAGGTGTTCATCGATATAGCGCGCTATCTGTTCTGTCCATGCCTCTTCTTGTTCTACAAACTCGTCGTCGAGGTCGTCAAACTCAGGACACTGCTCGAACAAAGCCATAAATTCGTCATCTGTACACTCGCGCTCAATGACCTGCTGGTATTTCAAATAGAGCGTATGACCGTTGTAGATGAGCTTGGAGAGGTCGCGCATACCCCACATCTTAACCGCTTTGGCAAACGGATTCTTAAAAATAAAAGGACCATAGCCGTTGTGAATCAATTGCACAAAACCACCGTCCATCACTTCGTCGTGCAATGTCTGCCAAGCCAGCAACGTAATCTGGTCGCTGTTCAGCTCAGCCATCGTATCGGCAGTCAGTTCACCCCCGATAGCCTGATGAATGGCATCGGTAAAAGCAGCCACAAAGGCATCCATGCCGTCCTGTGCCGCCTGCCGTAATTGCGAGTCGTTTATTGTTACTTTAATCATTTCGGATGCAAAGGTATGCTTTTTATTTCACATAGCCAAACGAATGGCGCATTATAATTCAATGGGCAATTCCTCAAACAGTCCTTCCTTGCTGATAGTAAAACGGCGGGCATGCTCCAACTGGGGCTTCAGCGAAGGCTCGTGCGACTGGTAATACTGCATCAGCGTGATTTCGTATTTGCTGGTAATAAAATACTCCATAAAGGTTGTACCGAAATCATCCACCTTGTCTTCATTCTGTTTCTGATAGATACACAGCATGTCGAGAGGCTGGCGGTTCTGATCCATGATATAAAGCGAGAGGACGGGATTGATGGAGTCTTGCTCATCGCAGACCAGAATGACAGGACGACGCCAGGCTTTTGGCAATGCCAGCGCTTTCAGACGAGCATTGGCAGGATAGCCGAAATGCTCATTGATATTGGGAGGAACACTGCTAAAGCGCCCTATTCGACCGACATCGGCACCTGCCGACTGAATAGGTAGCGAACGGCGTTGTATCGTATCGAAGAAAGCCTCGACGGGATCGGTGTAAATACCCGCCTGCTTTTGTATTTCGGCCACCTGTTCAGCCTTTCTGATACTATCAATCATCATTTCATAATAGGCCACATCATGCTTACGGCCCCGACACGAGAATGTGGTCAGCACCAAACAAAGAAGGCCATATATTGTTATTTTTCTCATAACGATGGCAAAGGTAACAAAAAAAATTGTATCTTTGCAGCATGAAGTATCTTTTTTTTCTTTTCACGCTCTTCACTGCCCTCACTGTTCAGGGTGGCAACAAGGTGCTTTCGCCTCGCTTCAAGTCACTGACATCGGTCGTAAACGGCGACTGGCTGAACCGTCCGGTTATGACGCTGGGCACTAGCGATGTGTTGCAGATAGGCTTTGACGAACTGTCGCACAACTACCACCGGCTGGTGTATCATCTCGACCATTGCGAGAACGACTGGACGGTATCTGACGGGCTGTTCGAGAGCGACTGGTTGGAAGGCTTTAACGACAATCCCATTGACGATTACCAGAACTCCATCAATACCACCGTGCCATACACCCACTACGACTTGCAGTTGCCTAACGACCGCTGCAGACTCAAGATGAGTGGTAACTACCGGCTGACCATTAGCGACGAAGATGAGGGCAACGAAGAAGTGATGGTGGTGGAATTCTATGTGGTTGAACCCCTGATGGACGTCGCGCTCTATGCTTCCACCAATACGGATATCGATCACAACCAGCAGCATCAGCAGGTCAGCATGTCTGTTTCATACAACGACCTCAGAATTACAAATACCGACGAACAGATTTACACCGTCGTCATGCAAAATTGGCGCGAGGATAATGCCAGACGCAATGTCAGACCCGACATGCAGACCATGCGAGGACTGGAATGGAGCCATAACAAACAGCTGATATTCCCTGCCGGAAACGAGTATCATAAATTTGAAGTACTCGATGTGTCGCACCCGACAATGGGTATCGAGCACATAGAATGGGACGGACATTATTATCAAGCCTACCCCTTCGTTTCTACCGTCCGCCGCAACTATCTGACTGATGTTGATGCCGATGGCGCTTTCTGCATTCGTAATAGCGATCGCAGGGAAGATGCTTACACGTGCGACTACGTGTGGGTCAACTACCAGTTACAGGCTCCCTATCAGGGCAATCTCTATATTGCCGGCCATTGGACTATCAACGAACCACGCGAGACATACCAGATGCAGCATGACGGCAATCAGGGATACTATGCGCGCATTCTTCAAAAACAGGGTTATTACTCTTACCAATACTTATGTGCAGACGGTAGTCAGCCCCCTTCCGAAGGTAATTTCTTCCAGACTGAAAACAAATATCAGACCCTTATATATTATAAAGGTGTAGGAGAACGCACATGGCGGTTGGTGGGCTATCGGGCCATTGAATTACGATAGTCGTCAGGCGTCTGGCGATAGCGGTGGAAGAAGCTGGCGATAAAGAAATTCGGCGATACAAAACGACACTCCTCGGCTATTTCCTCTATCGACTTATCGGTATCTCTCAGCATGCGTGCTGCCTCCTCCAAGTGCAGTCCAAGCATCAGCCTGCGAGGATTAATCGCCTTGTTTTCACTCAGCAGCTTATACAATTGCGGGGCTGTGAGCCCTGTCAGAGCTGACAATGTAGAAATCGTGATGCCGTCATTGGGATGATGGATGATGTAATTCACAGAGGTGCTCATCATGTCGATATAATCAGAATCGAAATCCTCACTATCAGAACGTTCTCCGTCACTGTCGACCTGTTGTCTCACGGTATCCTTCCACATGCTGACACAACGCTCAGCCAACACCTTCATTCTATGCAATAGTTCTTGCTCTGCGCCTGCTTGTTCAATACTCAGCTTTGTGTTACGGTTCATCATCAGGAAGTTCAAGCCAATCACCGTCAATATCAGGAGACCTAACAAAATGTATACAATGGTTGCTCGCCACCAGGGTTCTTCCACATAGATAATCCATTCGAACGGACGCTGTGGCCACATGTCGGGAGAGAGCGATGCTTGCAATTCCACGACATATTTTCCAGGCTGCAGTCCCAACAACGGCAGGTGCAGCAGTCCCTTTTTGTCTACTATTTCGTCGGCTTGTCCGTAGGTTGCGGTCCGCCATTCGTTAAACAGCCCTTTGACGCGGTATCGGTAGTAAGTCTGAACGGGGCGCAGATAGTTCAAGCCAGAGAACACGAGCAAAATAGAATTTTGGTTGTAATCTACCGTAAACTCTCTAGTACGTGTAATCGACTTATCCAAAATCACCCTGTCATCTATCTTTGTTCCCACCTGTACGTCGGTACCATTGACGGTCAGTTTCACCAGTTTTGGATACAACTTGATATGTTCGATGGTGTCGCCATGAAAATATGAAGGATTAAAGGTAATGATATGGTCAAGCGACTGCATCACAATTGTACCATCGTCTAGTTTCATAGCGCGAGCTCTGACAAACGACTCATTGGGTACATTGTCCTGATCCTGATAAGTTTCAATGCGCCAGACATTGTTATTACGAATAAAGAGATGGGTTATACCATAGCTGGTGCCTGCCCAGATATCGTGATTATCATCTTCTATCACGCTGTAGATCATCTCGTTCAACAGTCCGTCCTGACGCGTGAACAGATACGTTTTCCCCTTGGCATCAGGCTTTTCTAATTGCAATCCCGTGTAGAGACCTGTCCACACCCAGCCTCGGCTGTCCGTATAACGGCAGTTAACGTGTCGGGGCAGTTGCGGCGGGGAGGCTACAGCGGGCAGTTTCTCCAGCATTAAAGCGTATTGTCCTGCCTCGGGCTGATCCCAAGTATAAGTAATAAATGGCGATGGGAAAGGACGTGAATATAGAAGCCCCTGCCGCTCGGTTCCCAGCCAAAGTCCACCTTGACGGTCGAAAGCAACCGTATTGACATCCGTCAGCAGCCGCCGGCTTCCTTCAAGACTCAGTTCACGGAGATGTCTCAGTTCACCCGTCTGCGGATTATATATCTGGATACCGTATTCGCATGCAATGTAAAGTTTATGGTCGTGCATCACCATGTTGTTCAGATGGAATGCCGATCGGGTCACTTCGTTCCACTTCCGTGACTGCGTATCGAATTTCAGGAGGATTGCCTCTTTATCACCATTTCGGATTTGGTAGAACGCACCGCTGTCGGGTAAGAGCACTGACGACCTACTGAATTTAACCCGTTCATCACCCTCCAGCGCCGTTTCGTCATACAAGTGTTTACCTGTTTTCAAATCGAAAGCAGAAACCGTGGTGTTGGCATAAAACAGATAAACAATGCCATGATGGACGTCGACATCGTGTAGCTCTTCTTTGCTCTTAACAGGTATCTTCTTGCCATAATCCGTGCTAACCAGTTGATTGCCAATCAGAAACCACATATAGCTATCATTATCGCCAAAGAGATCGTCCACCTGCTGATTGATACCCATTTCCTTCAGTTCTCTAGCGACATCCGTCACAAACTGCTCTGTCATCAGGTTTACGCAGGTGGTCTTATACTTGTCTTTCACCCACAAGTGATGATGTTTATCGAAATAAAGATGATAATGACCGGTGTATTTGGGTAGCGGATAGTCGTTTTCCGGCTTAGGGTCGATGTGTGTAAACGTGGCACCATCGTAAAAATTAACATGTCCAATCGTCGTCACCACCATTCGTCCCGTATAAGTGCATTTGATGGTCTGAGCGCTGTTGTCTGCCAGACCGTCGGAGGCATTAAAAACGAAGAACACACGACTATCTTCGAGTGCACTCACGTGGCCTGACAGCAAGCCCACGATTAACAGGCAGAATATCTTTAGTTTCAGATTCTTCATCAGTCAGGTTTTTGGCCTAGACGTTTACGGATGCAAAAATACGAAATAACTTCCATATTTCCAAACCATTCGCCGGTTTTTTACCTTTTTCCGGGGAGAATCAGCATTTAATGACCTGTAGCCTGTTTGTATTCCAACAGTTTATTCTGGAATTCCGCATAAGCATCAGTCCGACGATCAAGTGCTTGCTGATAAAGCAGCTGGGCTTCCAACAGGTCGGACATCTTGGAAGTTCCCGCACGATAGTAGTCACGATTCAGGCGCAAATTCTCCTCAGCCTGTTCAATGCTCCGCTGGGCTATCTGCAGCTGCTGGTGCGACTCAACAAAATCGTTGTAAGCCTTCTGCATTCGGATTTCCAGCTTCTGGGTATTATCGTTCAGCTGATCGATAGCCTTCTGCTGCTCTATTTTCCGACGTTTGATGGCATGCGAACCACCCCACCAGTCGCTGATTGGTACGCTCACCGTGGCGAAAATCATACCGAAAGTATGATTGTTATCCAAGAGGTTGTGATAGTTGTAACCAGCGCCAACGGCTACAGAAGGCAGGTTCTGACCGACAGCAAGCCGCTTCTGAAGTGTGGCCGCCTCAACCTGTTTCTCCAGCAACTGATATTCGGGCAGGCTGTTGACCGTTGACGTCAGGGCGACAGGTGCCGTCGAATCGTCGTAAGTAATAGTCCCGACACTGAAAGATGTACTGTGCAGGCCGCAGTATTGCGCCATCAGCAGCCGGACAATGTCTATACCGTTCTGAACCTTCAGTTTCTGACTCTCAATGTCGTTTTGCCGTAACTTCACCTGCAACTGGTCATTACGCATGGCCACACCGGCACGCACAGCGACATCCACATCTTTATAAATATCGGCAAGCAGCGCTTCGACGGCAGCCAGCGTCTTCATTTTCTCTTGCAGTGAGACGAGTTGCCAGTAGTATTGCTCCGTCTGCTTTTCCACATCGTTTTCAGCCAGTTGCAATTGTAGCCGGTTTGCTTCTTCACCGACCTTTGCCAATTTATTACCATTGATGATCTGCCCACCTACGAAAACGGGTTGCACGGCGGTGATGCCAGCAATGGTACCATTCTTCATCATCGAAACAGTGATGGGATTAGCCAGGTCGGCCAGAACGGATGCAGGGAACGACGAGGCCAAGGCCGTCCCCAGCGACTGAGGAACGAGCTCAGAGGGCGTAATGGAGGTCTGCGCCATCCCCTTATTGGCATTAAACCACAATCCTGTTCCGCTGATACTAGGGAAATACTTCGTAAAAGCCTCCTTGCGTTGCTCAGCGGCAGCGGCTATGCCGTGGCGAGCCGAGCGGATGGCGATGTTGTTCTGCAGGGCAGAATCCTTCAACTGCTGGAGGGTGTAGGTTTGGGCTGCGACAATATCACAGCATACAGAGCAGATGAGGAGAATTGTTATCTTTTTCATATCGTTTTCTTATTTGAGATTTACCTTCCAATAAATAACGGGAAGCATGGTGACCACGAGGATGAGCGAGCCGATACCACCGGCGAAGATGGTAACGCCGACGGGCATCCAGAACGAGCTTTGGGCAATAATCATCGGCACCACACCGACGGCAGTCGTGGCTGTCGTCAGGAAGATGGGAACCATACGCCGTTTGCCTGCATCATAGGCAGCCTGTCGGACAGCCGCGTTGTAAGCCTTTCGGTCTGTCGTCCAGTCACCATGTGCTTCTACGTATTTCTTCACCAGGTCATTGGCATGTTCGAAAATCAGAATCTCATTACGCATAATCATTCCCATCAGTGTGATCAGTCCGAAAATGGAGGTCAGGCCCAAGGCACGGTTCATCAAACCAAGACCGATCAAAGCGCCTGGAATCATCAGGCCGAGCGCAACCATGCAGACAAGCGTGATGCCGTATTTCTTGAAGTTGAACAACAGGAAGAAGAATACGATAATCATGGCGATGGTGATGCCGCCGAAAATCTGAGGCAGCGCCTCGTCACCGTATTCTATCTCGCCACCTACCTCACAGCGCACACCCTGAGGCAGCTCGATTTCCTCTTGCATGATTTTGGCGATGCGCTGTTCAACAGGACTAGTAAACACGCCCTGTGCAAACTGCGCCGTAACGGTGATGCAACGTTCGCCGGCTCGGTGCATGATGCGACTCTCCGTCCACTTAGGATTGACGCTGGCCACCTGGCGCAATGGTACAGTAGAATTTGTGGTGTTGACGCCACCCGACAGGATGCTGACAGGCGTGGCGATGCCAAGGTTCTGAATGTCGCTGTAAGTCATGTCGGTATTATCCTTCACCACGATGGGTAGCTCGTCATGACCCTCCCACAACTGCCCTACGCGCAAATCGGTCGACGTTGCGCTCAATGCCAAGGCGGCTGTTGTGCGCGTGATACCAAGCTGTGCGGAGGCTACAGGGTCGAGCTCGACGTTAATAATCGGATAAGGCTGGAGGAAATCGGTGTGTACCCACTCCAGTTCAGGCATTTGCCGCATTCGCTCCATCAGCCTTTCGGCTACCACATGCAGCGAGTCGAGATTTTCGCCATAGAACCGATACTCCAACTCAGGCACCGACAAGTAATCGAGTCGCTTAAACTTAACATAAGCCGTTGGGAACGCCTCGCTCAGACGGGGCTGATACTCAGCCAAAAGGTCGAGCGTCGCCTTGTCCGACGTGGTGTTGACGATAAACTGCGCATAGTTTCTGCCGGCCATCTGCGGGGCGTAGGCATCCATGAATCGAGGCGACGAACAGCCGATGAAGCTTGTGATGCCCGTGATACGCTCGTCGGGACGCAACGCCCGATAGACCGAGTCAGCCACGGTCTCCGTTTCCTTCAGTCCCTTACCGTCTGGCAGGAATATCTCGATGGCCATTTGGTCGCGGTCGGCAAACGGGAAGAGACGTATCTTCAGCGTCGGAACGATAAGCAGTGACAGCAGGATGAGACCTAGGCCAATGAGCATGGTCATCCATGGATGGCGGAAAGTCTTGTCGAGCGTGCTATCGTAGGTTTTCTGCACCCACTTGGTAATGGCGTTGCCGTCTGTTTTCACCTTATCAGGCCGGATAATGCGCGTCTCCAGATATGGAATGACGGTGACGGCCAGCACGAGCGATACCATCAGATTGATAGTGATGGTCCAGGGAAAGTCCTGAAGGGCATCGAGAAACATGCCTTTCATCGTGATCAGGAAGGGATAGAAAATGGCGCAAATGCAGATGGTGGCCAGCATCATCGGCATGAAATACTGGCGGGCACTCTCGATAGCCGCCTCCTTGGGTTCCAATCCCTTACCCAAATATTCCAGATAACCGTCGATGACCACAATGGCATTATCAACAATCATCCCCAACACTACGATAAGCGCTGCCAAGGTCACGATGTTCAGTTCGATACCAGCCATGTACATGATTGCCACTGAGACGAAAGTGCTCAGCGGAATGGTAATGGCAGCCACGATAGCCGAGCGCAGTGGGAAGAGCACCATCATCACGAGGATGATGATAGCCATCGAGATGAGCAGGTCGCGCAGAAACGAGCTGACACTCAGTCCTACAACTTTGGGTTTGTCGGCTATGCGGGTGATTGTGACATCCTCGGGCAGTTCGCTCTTGCGAAACTCGTCGAGTACAGCATCTACCTCCTCACCATATTGCACCACATTATTGCCGGGCGTCATCTCCATCGAGAGCAGCAGACAGGGGTGTCCGTCTTGTTCGATACGACTGTTGTTGCTGTCATACTCCCGAACCACACGCGCTACGTCACGAACACGCGCAACCTTACCTGTCACAGGGTCAGAGAAGATAATCTGATTGGCTATTTCCTCGACGCTGTTTTCCGTTGCCTCCACGTGAATGGGCACCTGCTGGTCTTCGTCACTGATGCTGCCACTCATGGTGGTGATGCCCTGAGCCTGCAGTCGTGAAAAAAGCATCTGTTGTCCGATGCCGTAGGCCTGTAGCCGCTGGCGGTCTACATAGAGCGATATCTGCTCATTCTGCTCGCCAAACATTTTAACGTTAGCGACCGACGGGATATGTCGCAGGCGGTCACTAAGCCGGTCGCTATAGTCCTTCAGTTCACGATAGCTGCGCTGTCCGCTCTCAATGGCGATGAGCAAGGCCGATGTGTTGCCGAAGTCGTCGTTCACCACGATGGCCAGAACGCCCGACGGCAGCTGCGACTTAAAACTGTTCAGTCCGTGTTTGATTTTCGACCACACCTCGTCCTTGTTGTTCACGTTGTCGTTCAGTTCGACCATCGCGATACACATGTCGTTCTGCGACGTAGTGGTGGTCTTCGCACGCTTCACCTCGCCAAATGTAAAGAGATAGCGCTCCAGCGGACGAGCCACCTGCTCTTCTATCTCCTCACTAGTGGCACCGGGATAGACGGCCACAACCACACCCTGACGGATAGTGGCATGCGGAAATTCGTCTTTCGGCATGACGTACATGCCGTAGATTCCCATTACAAACAGAATGCCGATGATGAGCAGCGATATCGAGTAGTAATCTAATGGCCAACGAAGCCATGACATCTTTTCTTTCATCTTTTCTAACTCCTAATTCTTAACTCTTAATTAAAAGATGACTTTCGTTCCTTCACTCAATTTCTGATAACCCTCTGTCACCACACGCTGCCCCATGTCCAAGCCGTCGGTGATAGCGACGTTATTGCCCGACACGGCACCAATGCAGACCTTCGCACGACGTGCCGTGCTGTCGCTGGCGACGGTCCACACAAACAACGAGCCGTCGGCTGACTTCTGCACAGCGGTCACTGGCAACGACTTGGCGGCAATGCTATGCGAGCCTTCCTGCTTGAAGCGTACACTGGCCACCATGCCCGGCAACAACTTGCGGTCGCCATTGGGCACATTGATTCTCACGTCGTAGGTGTGCGTCAGCGCATCGGCCTCGATACCTTTTTCTATCTTGCCACCCTGCACCATAGCGTCGACAGCCTCCACACTGATGCTCGAAGGCGTAGAGGCGTGAATGGCACTAATGTCGCCCTCGGGCACAGCCACCTTCACCTTAACGCTGCTCACGTCGAAGATGGTGACGACGGCTTGCGACGGCATGGCGGTCTCGCCGGCACCAACCAGTTTCTTGCCGACGATACCGCTGACGGGAGCCACAAGCCGACAGTCGCTGAGGTTCTTCTTAGCCACCTCGTACTGCGACTTGGCCTGGGCCACCTTGCTCTGTATCTCTACCCACTGCACCTCAGGCAGCGAGCCGTTGTCGTGCAACAGCTGGTAGCGCTGCAGGGCATCGTTGGCTTGCGTCATCTGCGCTTCGGCACCGGTGAGCAGGTTGCGGGCCTGCGTATCGTCCATCTCGGCCAGCAACTGACCGCGACCGACGGCCTGCCCTTCATTCACCAGCACGCGCTTCACTACGCCCATGCCCGTAAAGCTGACAGCCGTAGCCTCGCGCTCCTCTATAATACCTACGTATGTCTGCGAACCGTCAGCAAAAGCGGGCGATACCGACTGCGTCTTCACTCTTACGGGAGCCTTCTGCTCCTTCTTGCTATTCTCACTGCAACTGCACACAGCCATCACGCCGAGCAGTAGAAAAACATATTTTCTCATATACCTTATTATATTATTTTAAAGCACAAAAGTAATAGAATAATTATAGAAAGAATGATTCTTTGGAGTCAAAAAAACATCTTTTTGCGATACAAATGCCATTATTAATTATTTTTCACACCCCGTCGAACGTCTGTTTCGATAATAATTGACTATCTTTGCAGCCAAAATAACAGCAAAGATGAAGAAACTTTGTCATTACATATCAGAATACATGGGGGTGCTCGTATTAGCGGCGGCACTGCTGGCACTAGCCGTCCCCAGCGTGTTTCAACAGGTGCGTCCAACGGTCATCAACTACCTGCTGGGCGTCGTCATGTTCGGAATGGGACTGACGCTCAACCTGCACGACTTCAAGATTGTGTTCAGCCGACCGAAGGATATCATCATCGGCTGTCTGGCGCAGTTCACCATCATGCCGCTGCTGGCGTGGAGCCTAGCACGGCTCTTTGCACTCGACGAGGCACTGGCGCTGGGTGTCGTGCTGGTAGGCTGTTGTCCTGGCGGCACAGCGTCCAACGTGATAACCTATCTGGCTAAGGGCGATCTGGCACTCTCTGTCGGCATGACGGGTGTCTCCACCCTACTCGCACCGTTTCTCACACCGCTGCTCACATGGGCCTTGGCCGGCAAAAGCGTCGATGTCGACATGGTGGGCATGTTGCTGAGCATTCTCTGGGTGGTCATCCTTCCCATCGTCGTCGGACTGATTGTCAAGTGGTTCTGCCCGCAGTTTACGCAGAAGGCCGTCGACTATCTGCCAGCCCTCTCGTCGATAGCCATCGCCCTAATCGTCTCCATTATCATTGCTGCCAATGCTAGCAAGTTGATGGCGGGCGGACTCGTCATCGTCCTTGTGGTCATGCTTCATAACATCTGCGGATTGAGTCTGGGCTATCTGATAGGCCGCTTGTTGCGACTCACCGAGCCCAAGAAGCGCGCCATATCCATCGAGGTAGGCATGCAGAACTCAGGACTGGCCAGTAGTCTGGCCACGCTGCACTTCGCGGCTTACCCCATGGCCACCATTCCGGGTGCCATCTTCAGCGTTTGGCATAACATCAGCGGTGCGCTGGTGGCCCGACTCTACACAAAAAGCTCTTCGTGATCGTATCGCGGCATGCGGCGTATCAACTTGTGGATAGCCGCCTGCGCCATAGCCTCGTAGGCACGCTCGCTGGGATGTAGATGGTCGCCGCTGTCGAATCCGTCGGCAAAGGCCTTGGGATTGGTCACGCTACGCACAGCGGCATCGAAATCTATACAGCCGTCGAAGATGGGCGATGTTCGTAGCCACTCGTTAAACGACTGACGCATCCGCTCGCGATCCTCATTATACGTACGCCAACCGTAGATGGGCAGCAACGTGCCACTCCACACCTTCACACCCATGGCTTTGGCGGGACCGACGTAGATGTCTTCTACACCGCGCTCCATCTCCTCTACCGTCGGCAGGTCGCTCCACGGGCGGAAGGGGTTGACATCGGTACCTACGGGGTGGATAATATCGTTGATGCCGTGTTGGATAATCACATCGGTAGCTCCCGCCACATTCATCTCGATGGGGAATCGCGTGGCACCCTTCAGTCCATAAGCCTGATAGGTGATGCAGTCGTACTGACGCAGAATACGCGTACCGCTAACGGCTCGGCGAATGATGGCAGCATTAGTGCCGAAAGCCATCTGCGCCATATAGTCGGGCCAAGACTGGGCGGTGATTGAATCGCCGTAGCATACTATGGCGTGATTGTCGGCCGATGTCAACACGTCGATGGTGTTCAGAAAGTAGAACCAGTTGGTGGGGCGGCTCAGGTCGAGCGGCAACTCATCGGCATCGACATAGTCGCCATAGGCATACAGACCCTTCGAGAGCGGACCGGTGATGAGCGTGCCGCTGTTCATCTGCGTATAGCCAGCCATGTAAAAGCTCACCTCTATCGTGTCGCCGCGGTTCACACGGTATCCGATAGCGTCACTCTCAGTCTCCTTGCCAGGCATCAGCGTAACACCCCTCTCGCCACCGAAGGTAATCGGTGTATGGCCCACAAACACCTTGTTCAGCGTCACAGGCTCAGTGCCCGTAAGGTTAGAGAAACGAAAGCGTAACTGGCTACCACTGAAGCACATACGCACGGGATAGCGCAGCGTGAGATCCTTGGCATACACGGCCTCGCGACGATTACTAATCGATGTGGCATTGCCCCAACAAGCCACCCATTTACTATTGTCAGTCATCATATTTCTAGCTTTTGATGCACAAAAATAATCAGAATTTTCCAAATACCATTTGAATTCGCCTAATTTCCAACATTTATTAATAAATAACTGATTTTATTTCGTTTTTGTACTTGCTTATTCGTACCTCTGACTATCGTCGAAGGTACTTTCACTTGGAAAATTGCAAATATTATTTGCATTTTCGCTCGCTTATTAGTACCTTTGCAGGCCGATATGTCAGACACATCGCTGAAACGACAACTGAAAGTGCTCACCATTCCGGTGTTCATAGAGATGGCCCTCGTCATGATGCTGGGGGCCGTCGATACGGTGATGCTGAGCCGATACAGCGACAACAGCGTAGCGGCGGTGGGACTGGACAATCAGCTCATCTCGTTGGTATTCCTGGTATACCAGTTTTTCTCAATGGGTGCGGCCATTCTCTGTGCACAATACATTGGCGCTGGACTGAGGAAGCGGTTGGTGCAGGTGGTGGGCATGGCGCTAACGGTGAACCTGATGGTCGGAATGACGGTGAGCGCCCTACTCTTCTTGTATGCCGAGGAGCTGCTGCAGGTGATGGGGCTGCGTCCGGAGCTGATGGGCGACGGACTGGTGTATCTGCGGCTGACCGGTGCACTATCGTTCTTCCAAGCGCTGTCGCTGACATTCTCTGCCTCGCTGCGCAGTGCCGACAAGGTCGTTTACCCGATGGTGGTAACGGGCATTGTGAACGTGGTGAACATCGTGGGCAACTACGCACTGATCTTCGGACACTGGGGCTGTCCCCAACTGGGTGTCGAGGGTGCGGCGATATCGACAGCCACGTGTAGGGCTGTAGCGACGGTGATGCTGGCCGTAATTCACTTCAAAGTGCACATTCCGCGATTCCCGCTGCGCTATTTCAGTCCGATTCCCTGGCAGGAACTCAGAAACCTGTTCTACATCGGCATTCCGGCCATGAGCGAGAATATCTCGTACTGTCTGTCGCAGGTGGTCATCACGTATTTCATCAACCAAATCAGCAACGAGGCGCTGGCTGCACGCACCTACTGCCACAACATCATCATGTTTGTCTATTTGTTCTGTCTGAGCATTACGCAGGGGGGCGACATTCTCGTTGGACATCTCGTAGGGCAACAGCGGCATCAGGCGGCATATATTCTGGGCAACTACTTCTTCCGATGGTCGATGATCATCACGCTTACAGGCTCTGCCATATTGGCACTGGCGGGAGAAAGCATTCTCAGTGCGTTTACCGACAACGACGAAATCATCAGGATGGGCGTATGGGTGCTCTTCGTCGACATATTCCTAGAGGTTGGTCGCACATCGAACATCTTTGCTGGTAGCACGCTGAGAGCTACGGGCGACGTGGTCTATCCCTTCGTCGTGGGCGTCATATTTCAATGGAGCGTTGCCGTGGGGGTGAGCTATGTCATCGGCATCCCTCTCGGATACGGACTCGTAGGTATGTGGATAGGCTTTGCATTAGACGAAAACATTCGTGGCGTCATACTTGTGCGCCGCTGGCGGTCAGGAAAATGGCGGACGAAGGGGTTCGTAAAATAGCAACAATGAAAGAAATATCCCGCTGACTCTTTGATGAATCAGCGGGACTTTTTATGCTTTGTCGAGGTGACAGCAAGGTTTCGGGAACAAGACAATAGGTGACAATGGGTGATATGAGCCGATTTTCGATTCGCGAACTAGTTGAAGAATGACTTTTGGAAAGATTTGTATAAGTTTCAATTTAAATTATCGTAAGATGGCAACGAAAACAAACATCTTCAGTTGCGTCCTCTTCAAGAAGCTGATTAATTCGCATCTGAATAAATGTATCGATTTTATCCTCAGTCAATTTATGATAGATTATTAGCGGTCTCATTATTATTCTATTACACTCATTCTCATTTCGATATCATCAACTGGACGGTCACCACGGGCGGTTGCTGTCTGTTGGATCATTTCCACGACATCAAGGCCCTCTTCCACTTCACCAAATACGGTGTACTGGCCATCGAGATGTGGCGTACCTCCAATAGTAGAGTAAATCTTCAACTGTTCATCAGTAAGACCATTGCCCTGAACCTGACCCTCAGCTTCCGCAGCCAATTTGTCCTGCAGTTCCCGTAGTCCGGCACGATTCCTTTCACGGCGCATCTGCATAATCTCGTCACGATGCTCCTTGGCCAGTTGGTTAAAGGCTTCCTGAATCTTCTGCATCTTCAACTGTTTGGCAAACTGACGGAGCTATCCTTCGTTGTATACCTGTCCCCAGACGATATAGAACTGTGAACCGCTGCTACGGCGCTCAGGGTTCACCTCGTCGCCCTGGCGTGCTGCAGCCAAGGCACCACGCTTATGGAACAGACCATCTTTTATCTCTGCCTCCAGCGTATAGTCAGGACCACCCATACCCAATATCTTACCAGCAGGAGCGCCCTTTGAGTCAGGATCACCACCTTGAATCATAAAGTCCTTAATTACTCGATGGAACAGCGTACCATCATAATACCCTTCCTTTGCCAGCTTTACGAAGTTGTCACGGTGGATGGGAGTCTCGTCATACAGGCGAACCACGATGTCGCCCAGCATAGTTTGAATTTTTACTCGCATTGTTTATCCTCTTTCTGCTATAACTTCTATTTCTACCAATGCTCCTTTGGGCAATGTCTTGACTGCAACAGCTGAGCGAGCAGAATATGGCTCAGAGAAGAACTCTGCATAGACACTGTTCATATCCGCAAAGTCATTCATGTCAGCCATGAAAACTGTTGTCTTCACAACATTGCTCATTGTCAGACCAACCTCTTCCAAGATGGCTTTTACATTGGTTAGGGACTGACGGGTCTGTTCTTTGATACCTCCTTCAACAAATACTCCTGTCGCTGGGTCAATGGGGATCTGACCTGAAGTATAGACGAGATTTCCTACTTGGATGGCCTGACTATACGGGCCGATGGCAGCAGGTGCCTTCTTTGTACTAATCACTTTCATATCGTTAATCGTTTATATAATTTTTCGTACTCATATCATAATACAAAGCCTCCAATTCCTGCAGAGTCAGATTCTCCAAGGAATGCTCTATCTTCCGTATCAGCTCATCACGACGATAGTCTTCTGACTGTCCGAAACGTCCTGTATATACCATATCTCACTCTCCCATAATTGTTACTACCAACCTTCTTGCCCCACCGAAGTTCCTATACTCGCAGAAGTAGATTCCCTGCCAGGTTCCCATGTTCAAGCGACCATCGGTAATGGGAATGGTCAGGCTTACACCACTCAATGTTGACTTGGCATGAGCCGGCATATTATCAGCACCTTCCAGTGTATGCTCGTATTCGGGCCTGTTCTCTGGTACAAGCCTGTTGAAAATGGTTTCCATATCTACCCGCACATCAGGATCTGCATTCTCATTGATGCTCAGTCCGCAACTCGTATGCTTGCAGAATATATTGATAATGCCCGTGTTAGGCAACTTGGGCAGCTGACTCAGAATCTCACTGGTCACCAAATGGAATCCGCGAGACTTGGGCTTTAGGGTTATTTCTACTTGCTGAATCATTTCTTCCAAGCATTAACTACTTCACCTATATACATTGAGTGGATGCCAGCTGGGAAGTTAGCATACATCTGCTTGGGCGCATCACTCTTAAAGCCTTGCGGGTCGAAAGGAGCTGCATACATGATCTTGCATTCTATCACCATCGTTGCCTCAGTGTAATAAGGAGTACCATTGGCAGTATATGCCGTATGAAGTCCTATAGCCTGAGCCTTGTTACCGTCGCGTCCGCTCTTCGTTCCCATGTAGTTCAGCACTTTGCTGTCCTTGACATCGAAGGACATCACGGTGAAATACTCTGAGTTGTCCAAGAACTTCTTGGTATAGCGTTTCTCAGCAACATAGACAGTCAGTGCAGTCTTGCGCCAGAGTGTTCCGATACCACCCCAGCCAATGGTCATGGCATTGCTCTTTTCCTTGTTTCCTGCACAAAGCAACTGAGCATCACGGAACCATTGGAAACCATTATCTTCAAAGGCTTCTTCCACGCTGAACTTCTTAAATCCGTTCTCTTCCTGAGCAAATACAGGAATACTTGCCATAAACATTAAGGCTGCGATTACATATTTTTCTAGCTTCATTGTATTTATTACTTTTTCTGATCTATAAGATTTTTGATTTCTTTTTCAAAGATGCGACGCTCTACAATTCTGTAGTGAGGATGATAGGCCTCACGGTAATCTGGCGAGTGGCTGATGGCGTATTTCCCAACAGAAAGAACGCTGTCTATGAATTGTTTGTCCTCTTGAAAGTTGGGCATATCCAGTTTCATTTGGTCGATAGTGCCAATAATCTTGTGCCATCGTTTACTCCACGACTCAGCAGAAGGTCGCTTCTCAGTGTTGGCGCTTCGGATGAAGGCATTAAGCAACAAGTCTTCTGAAACGAGACTTTCCTTGATAGCTCGAATGCTTACACGATAATAGCTGCTGTCTATCCCACATGGTTCGTAGTACCAGGGCATGAGGTCATCAAGGCTGGTAGTATTCAACTCTTCATCCAAATAAGCCTTGACCCTTTGTCTGTCTGACACCAGATGCTCGGCACCCATATAGTCTTGGAAGCACGACTTGTAGATATCAAGCAGCCGCGACTTCGGATAGGCCTGCATCTGTCTGTTGACGAATCCCTCAACATCCTGTGCCGATACTGCAACTGACATCATCAAAGCAATTGATAAAAGAAATCCCTTCTTCATATTTCCAACTTCCAACCGTTATCTCCGTTTACTAAAGGTCGATGTCTGTTGTAGCTTTTCCGCTTGCACTTTGGAATACGAACACCAACTTTTCCTTTGGCAGTTCTTTTAAAGAGAGTTCAAATGACTTCTTGCCGCCAAGTGTATATGTCTTGACGGTCTGTCCTGAGAAGCTGACAACATCCACCTTTTCCACGGGTTCAGATGCCGATACACTAAGCGTCATGCCGCTTCTCTTGGTCTCAATAGTCAGATTCGATGTTGAAGTGCTTACCTTATCCAGTCCGGCAGCAGCCAGTTTCTGGCGACATACTCCTGCCAATGCAGGATTAGTTACCTCCAGATAGCGCAAAGCATAGTGACGTCCCAACTGACGGTAGCCCTCGCTGCTGAAGTGGAGATTATCATCGCTGGGCAGACAGCCCTCTGATGAAACGACAAACGTGTTGGGATAATGGTTGGCAATATCATTGATGGTGGGATTGGCATGTCCGCATATGCCGCCGAATTCCCCACGTACCACCTCGCCAACGAGCAAGGGAACAGCCGTCGAATCGAAACGCAGTTCCTGCTGCAGGTCGCGGTAGATTTTTCTGAGTGTCTTGCGCCACTGGTCATTATAGGCATCGGTCTCTCCCTGATGGAGCAGAATGCCCTTGATGACACCATCCTTGGCAGCAATCTTTGCCATCGACAGCAGGCGCTCGTAGGGATCGCGTCCGTATTGGTCGAGGATGCCGTTCATCCAATCGCGATCCTCCTTGGCGATAAGTGGAGCGTTCTGATCCTTGTCGAAGAACGTGATGGGACAGCCCTCTACGGCCACCGATACAATACCGATTCGCACATTCTCAGGCACCACATCGATGAGTGTTCGACCGAACCAGTCGGCAGGTCCAAGATGTGCATCAGCACGACAAAGAGGCGGCACAGCCTTGCGCCATGTTCCTAACTTACGGTCGCTGCCATCGGTTGTTGCCATACTGAGATAGCGGTCACTCACGTTCAAGTCCTGCTGCTCGATGGGAGCCTGGCCCGCCATATTCGATTGTCCGAAACAGAGGAATATCCAGAAGTTCTCATCCTGAGCATGTAACTGTATTGTTCCCATAACTGTCATCAAAATAATGATTACCTTTTTCATTGCCGTATTGTTTATTTCGTTTTACCAAGGGAAAGTCTCCGGGTCACGCAGCGTCCATGTGCCGACACCAATCTGAGGAATCTCAATATGATTGTTGAACTTGAAAGAAATCTGTCTCATAACGGTAGTTTTTTATTGGGTTACTTGATAAACAATGCTAATTCTTGGTGCAAAGTTAACGATAATTCCATAATTATCGCTATCTTTGCAAATAAAATTTGCGAAAACAGGCTGCACCTCGGCATAAAGCAAGCTTTCTGCACTCGGTTTGCACTGTTTTTGTCCGATAGTTTTAAGTGTATTTAGGTATGTTCCGCACGAAGGGTGTCGGCACGTTCCTTTCGTATGGCACTGATGCCAAGAAGGTATTCCTGATTCATCGCACAAAAGGCCTGCCTGTTGCCATAAGCGTTAGTGAACCAGATGAGTTTATGCCTTATTACATGAAAGGAGGTCAGAAATGAATATCCTCTATGATTATTCTTCTGCACTCCTACAAGCACGTCAGCGCAAGGACGTGACACAGGAACAGATAGCTTTTGCTTTGGATATATCACAGGCAACATATAATGCATGGGAATGTGGACATCGAATTTGTCCTTACAAGCATATCATTGCCCTTATCTGTTATTTTGACGATGATCTGTTTACTCGTCGAATGTTCCGTATCCTGCTCTCCTTGCAACATAACATGGCAGGGTTAAACAGAAAGTCAAAAGATGAACTTACCGCCTACTATTCTAGACTTATTAGTTTACTCGCAGACGAAAGCGCAGAGTGGATCAAAACATTATAATACGTAGGAACAGGGGAAAAGACCCGTGCAAACAGGGAGCGAGACGGCATGTAACAGGGATTGAGGCGGCATGTAACCAGATTCGGGCGGACGCCCGTATTAATTAGGGCGGGCGCCCTTATATATTGGAGCGCCCGCCCTGATATGTTGGAGCGGTCGGTCGAAACCGAGTTTTATTCCGTAGAAGCTTCCTTTTTAGGAAAGTAGAGCCAGCGGCGGCTCTCACGAACCTTCCACAGACGCGGATGGTCGCCTTTGCAGAGGCTGTCGAGATATGCTTTGGCAGAGTCGCGCTTCAATCCGCTGAATATCATAAACTCTGGAATCGTGGCATATCTCCTTGCGTTATTTTGATGCAAAGTTACGAAAAAATGACGAAGAATCCAAATAAATTCGTAACTTTGCACGCAACATTTCTAAACATTGAGAGTTTCATGAAACAAAAAAAGAATAGTATGAAGAAATTGTTCACATTGCTTTGCATTGGCCTGTTGATTACGGCCTGTGCGCAGCAAACTAAAAATGAAACGGACATGGATTTCGTAGACAACGTAAAAGAGGCCCTCGCAGACAGTGGACGAATCGATTTGAACAGTCTTCAGTGGACGAGAGAGCCTGGCGGATTTGAGATGAAAGGTGACACCATACTCATCACCACCGCGCCGCATACCGACCTCTGGCAGCGCACGTACTATCACTTCCAAAACGACAATGCCCCTGTGTTGCAGATGAAGACTCGCGAGAAGTTCTTTAGTTTTGTGGTGAAGACCGACTTCACACAGAGCCATCAGCGTTTTGACCAGTGTGGCATCGTGATGTATCTGGACAGCGAGAACTGGCTGAAAGGTTCTGTTGAGTATGAGAACGATGAATTCCAGCACTTGGGTAGTGTAGCCACGAACAAAGGTTATTCCGACTGGGCCACAACGGCTATTCCTGCAGATGTGAAGACCATGTGGTATCGCTTCTCCCGCCGCGAGGATGACTACTGTATCGAGTGTTCCACCAACGGCGTGGATTTCAGTCAGATGCGCATCTGCCACATGTATGCAGGTGCCGATGAGATCAGCTTTGGCATCTACGCCTGTTCACCAGAGGAATCATCCTTCACGGCTGTCTTCTCTGACATGAAGATTACCGAATGTGCATGGAAGGCTCACGATGGCCAGCATGCTTAGGGACTTCATCGCCATCGACTTCGAGACGGCCAATGTTTAAAGGAGTATCTTTACCGCCAAATTGCAGATGATGATACACAAGAACCATTATTAGAATAAGTAAGTATATGAAAAAGATTATGACCATTTGCCTATTGCTGGCTATGTGTGTGCTGAATGTATCGGCACAGTGTGAGAACTGTTCAAACGAGGCGATTAAAAACATCATGACGCGTACGAGCATCCGCAAGTACACTGATCAGCCCGTATCAAAGACTGACATCGAAACGTTGCTGCGGGCTGGTATGGCGGCTCCCACAGCTGTTAACAAACAGCCCTGGCATTTCGTTGCCGTGACTGACAAAGCAAAGTTGAAGGAACTGGCTGGTAGCCGTGGCCGTATGTTGGAACAGTGTGCACTGGCCATCGTCGTATGCGGTAATATGGACAAGGCGCTGTCGGGTAAAGGCCAGGAATACTGGATTCAGGACTGCTCGGCTGCTACAGAGAATATCCTGCTGGCAGCCCATGCCCTCGGACTTGGTGCCGTATGGACAGGTGTCTATCCCATGGACGATCGGGTGGCTAATGTCTCAAAAGCGGTCAAACTGCCTGAGGCTATCGTTCCGCTCTGTGTCATCGTCATTGGCCATCCTGCAGAGAGTCCTATACCAAAGGACAAATGGAAGCCTGAGAACGTATCGTATAACGAGTTTGGCGGAAAAGCAGATTAACGTAACTAAGAAAGGCGTAGTGACAGGTGAAGTCATTGATTGTGGGGAGAAATCACAAAAAACCGCTAACTCTCAGTGAGTTAGCGGTTCCCTTTTATAGAGTAGTCGAGGTGACAGCAAGGTTTCGGGAACAAGACAACAGGTGACAATGGGTGACAGGGCATAAAAAGGACTGTTTGAACGACCTCAAATTTGGCCAAAATCAAGCATAATTTTGTACCATATTTTTACTTTTACCCCTATTTTAGGGCATCTTAAAGATTTGGTAAAAAGAAATTGATTGTGTATCTTTGCATCGAATTAGGGGAAGACTGACTTCACGAAAATGATCATTTTTTCCTCAAAGTTCGATAACCCCAACATCAGGGGTCAATCTTATTCGATTTTTTTAACCTTAAGTGGCCGCAAGGCTGCCAGCCAGAGAGGAAGGTTTCAATACTCAACTCCTAGGAAAGACTATTGGTGGGGAAACCCATCGGGGAATTTGGGGGAAAGCGTTTTAGGGGAGGCATTTTTAGCGTTTTTGAGGGTTCAAAATGGCTTTGATTATTTTTCCCAATGACAAGAAAAACGACAGAATCCCCAAATGTTCCCCGGGATGTATACCCACAATGTGACGTAGGTTTATGAGTGATTTTGTCAAGAAATCAAAATTCAGCACCCATTTGTCACCCCTATGCTCAAAGAGTCACCTAAGGGGTCGAGAATACCTTTAACTTCTTACGTACAAAGAGTAACAGAATTATTAACTAAAATTGTCGTAAGATGGCAACAAAAACAGACATCAAGTTCAGGCTTAAGCCGAGGATGATCAAAGATCGTCGCACAGGTGAGAAAGTGACAGACCCGGAGAATGCGCTCATCACCATGAGAGTTACGTATGGAACAATGAGAATGGAGTTCTCAACCGGCATCCATATCATCATGGAATGCTGGGATTCCTGGTCAGAACAAGCAATCGGAAGCAGCTATGGTAAGACTGCTGATGAGATTAACAAAGATCTCAGAGAGCATTTAAGAAATGCGCACAACACAATCATGCTCTTCGAGGAGAAAGGAGTATTCCCTACGCAAGAGGAGTTTAAGGAGTCATTCAAAATGGTCTCAGCCGATAGGAAACCGGACATCATATCCAGAAGAATGCTCAAACCTTTTGAGATTAGAAGCGTTCCTGACCAAGGGGACACGAAACGTTCAAAAGGGGACAAGAAATGTTCAGATGAATCTTTTAACATTCTTTCACAGCCTAAGAACAAGCCTGTCAGCACCGTCACTTTTTGGGATGTCTATCATGAATATGAAGCCTATGCGGGCAAGCTCAACGACTGGGCAGAGAAGACTCGCAAGAAGTATGAGACCATACGTTATAACCTGAAGTCGTTCCGTGACTGGAAAAGGAAACACGGGCTGAACAATTTTGAAATCACCTTCGACTATTTTGACGAGGACGGATTCCAGAATTTCGTGGACTACCTGCGTGACGTGAAGAAATATGTGAACACCACCATCCGCAAGGATATTGTCATGCTGAAGGTAGTCATCCGCTATGCATACCGCAAGCGATACCACAACAACAGCATGTTCGAAGCATACAGGCCCGCGCTAAAGAGTGCGCCAAGGAAAGTGGTGTTCTTCAACAAAAAGGAACTGGAGCATCTGGAGAACTTCGAGATACCAGCCACCAAACTTTATCTGGTCAGGACCCGCGACGTGTTCCTCTTCCAGTGCTATACAGGCATTCGCTATTCTGATCTGGAGAATCTCAGGAAATGCGATGTGCATGACAAGTACATTGAGATCACGACCATCAAGACCGTTGACTCCCTAAGGATTGAGCTTAACACACATAGTAGGGCTATCTTGAAGAAGTATGCGCCATTTAAGTTCCCTAACGGGAAGGCCTTACCCGTGGTCTCAAATCAGAAGATGAACACCTATCTGCATGAACTCTGTAAGCTGGCAGGTTTCGACGAGCCTATCCGAATTACCTACTATCGTGGTAATGAACGCTTTGACGAAATCAAACCCAAATACAAAGTCATCGGCACCCACACGGGCCGACGCTCGTTCATCTGCAATGCCCTCGGCATGGGCATCTCTCCGCAGGTTGTCATGAAGTGGACTGGCCACTCAGATTACAAGGCCATGAAGCCCTACATCGATGTGGCTGATGAAATCAAGGCCGAGGCCATAAAGAAGTTCGATGATTTCTGATTAGAAAAAAACTAAAAAGCGGCAAATCCAATGAATATTTGCCGCTTTTTAATATCTGTAGTATCACACACTAAACTCCGAGGACAATAGCTGGATCGATATTCAGCTTTCGGCTGATTTCCCTTCCCGTCTTCAATGACGGTTCACCCTTGCCAGTAATAATCTCACTGATACGGGCAGTGCTCAGTCCAAGCATTTCAGCCAGCTTTGTCTGGGTCAGTCCCATCTCATACATGCGGAGTTTAATAGTCTCCACCAGCGTTGGAGCAGCCACAGGATAATGCTCCTCCTCATAGTCTGCCACAAGGTCGGAAATCAAATCCAGCTCCAGCATGTTCTTGTCATCGGCAGGTGTATCGTTGCCGACAATCTTCAGGAGCTCATTGATGCGGTCGCAAGCTGCCTTGTACTGCTGTTCATTCTTAATCTGTACCATAACCTATATGTTTTTAATGTCCTTAATCTTGTCATATTCCTCATGTGTGCCGACAAACCGCATATAGACCTTCTTGTTGATGAACAACACAACGGCTACTATACGGTAGTTATTGCCCTTGATATCGAACACATAACGGTCGTTGCCGACATAATCCACTGTGTTGAACGTCTGCTTGATGTCTGCAAAGTTCGTCCAGTTGGCCTTAGTAGTCCTCTTATACCAGTCACGGAGAGCCACGTCTGCATCAGCATGTTTGGCTATAAAATCCCGTATCATGGAGAATGAAATAACTCTCATACCTTTAATTTTGGTGCAAAGATAAATATAATATTCGGTAAAACCTAATATTTTTCGGAAAATTTTAATTAATTTTCATTGGGGTAAGGATATTGTCACAGTACCCAATTGTTAAAAACAAGCTGAAAAGTGCATCCAGAGGCGTTTTTCTGCGATTTTTTGAGTACCTTTGCACCCCGATATGCAAAAGCAAAAGAAGATATTGTTCCTTCACGGATTCTATGCCAGCGGCAGTTGTGTGCCTGCTCTGGCTTTGAAGGAGGCTTTCGAAAAGAGGGCTACCGTACTGACTCCCGACCTCCCACTCCACCCTGCCGGTGCCCTTAGGCTTATCCGCGACATCTGTGACCAAGAAAAGCCGGACGTGCTTGTCGGTAACAGCTGCGGTTCGTTCTATGCACAGATGATCTCTCCGATTATCGGAGTCCCTGCCCTACTCGGCAATCCACACTTCAAAATGTCTGACTTCCTCCGTGAGCGTATCGGCAACCACCAGTACAAGTCGCCAAGAGCTGACGGGAAACAGGACTTTACCATCGATGAACAGCTTGTCAGCGAGTTCGAGGAGATGGAGGCCCATCAGTTCGACTGCTGTAATATATATAATAAGGTACGTGTTTGGGGACTCTTCGGCGAGGAGG